>Ga0194057_10000023_pt1 | contig 54132 bp, 46 predicted proteins | sample SepL4415m_MetaG_FD_155474 | JGI IMG/M metagenome (GOLD analysis project Ga0194057, IMG submission 155474) | Anoxic zone freshwater microbial communities from boreal shield lake in IISD Experimental Lakes Area, Ontario, Canada - Sep2016-L442-15m | ecosystem: Environmental > Aquatic > Freshwater... | reverse complement strand
CGGTCGCCATGTTCGGCGCCGAATCGGCGGCGGCATTCAACCGCCATGCTTCGACGCCCGAGGTCACCGGCGATGTGGTGGCCTGGCTGGCGACTGCACCGGAAGCCGGGGAACTGGCGGGCACCATGATCACTGCTCCCGGCTTCTTCACGAGCCGCGGCATCAGCTTCCCCTGATCCGTAACCCATCAAGGAAAAACCATGTCCGAACCCGTACTGCTGGTTGAAAAGAACGCTGCCGTCGCCACCGTGACGCTCAACCGCCCCGACGCCATGAATGCTTTTTCGGCGGAACTGCGCCTGGCCCTCGGCAGTGCCTTCCGCGAGTTGCAGACCGATCCCGACATCCGCGTCGTCATCGTCACCGGCGCCGGGCGCGCCTTCTGTGCCGGCATGGATCTCAAGGAACTCGGCAGCGGCGGTGACGATGCCTCCGGATTCGACAAGAGCGTGACGGGCCAGGACATGGCCGAAGCCATCGCCGGGTTCGAGGGCCCGGTGATCGCGGCGGTCAACGGTCATGCCGTGACCGCCGGTTTCGAACTGGCCCTGGCCTGCGACTTCATCATCGCCTCGACTCAGGCCCGGTTTGCCGACACCCATGCCCGCGTCGGCATGCTGCCCGGATGGGGGCTGGCGGTGCGTCTGCCGCGCCTGATCGGCATCAATCGCGCCAAGGAGCTCAGCTTCACCGGCAATGCCCTGACGGCGGCCCAGGCTTACGAGTGGGGCCTGGTGAACCGGGTCGTCGCGCCCGGGGAACTGCTGCCGACATGCCGGGCCTTGGCGGCGCAGATGGTCAATTGCGTGCCGCATGTGCTGAAGGGCTACAAGAAGCTGATCGACACCGCCTACGGGATGCACCTGGCCGATGCCCTGCGCTTTGAAAAAGCCGCCGCCATCGAGTCTGCGAAGCAGGTCAGCGCCAGCGCCATCGCCGGCCGGCGCGACGGCGTGATGCAGAGCGGCAGGGACGCCGCAAGCGAACAGGGGGCGAAATGAAACTGCTGGACGAAAAGGTTGGAATTGTCACCGGCGCCGGCGGCGGCATAGGGCGCTGCGTGGCGCTGGCCCTGACGGCTGCCGGCGCGGCCGTGGTGGTCAGCGACATCCGCCAGGCGGCGGCGGACGAGACCGTGGCCCTGATCCGGCAAGCCGGCGGTGAGGCCATCGCCGTCGTTGGCGATATCAGCGAGGAGGCTGACTGGGTGCGCCTGGTGGCCGCGACGATCGAGCGTTTCGGCGCCGTGGACATCCTGGTGAACAATGCCGCGGCGGCCTCCTTCAAGGACAGGGACATATTGTCGATGGACGTCGCGGTGTGGGATGCCGCCATGCGCATCAACCTGCGCGGACCCATGCTGGGGTGCAAGCATGTGCTGGCGGCAATGCTCCAGCAGGGCGGCGGCGCCATCATCAACATCGCCTCGGGTGCCGCCCTGACCGGGCAGCTCAGCCAGCCGGCCTACGGCGCGGCCAAGGCCGCCACGATTTCCCTGACGCGCTCGGTGGCGACCCTGTATGGCAAGCAGGGCATACGCTGCAACGCCATCGCCCCCGGCCTGATCATGCACGAAGGCCTGGCCGCCTTCTTTCCCGAGGAACACATCCGCATCGACAGCGACAACCTGCTGACGCCCTCACCCGGCAAACCCGAGGACATCGCCAACGCCGTGGTCTTCCTCGCCTCGCCGAATTCCGGCTTCATCAATGCCCAGGTGCTGTCGGTGGACGGCGGCCTGCTCGCCCACACGCCGGGCTATGCCCAGGCCAGGGCGCTCGGCCAGGGCAGCGTCGGCTATGTCGGCAAGCCGAAGGCGGAAAGCTAGCCTGATATCTCTGCACTCTTGAAGAAAAAGGTGATGATTCCGTCATCACGGGTAAACGACCTGGGCGACATTCCCGAGCTCAGTATTGAGCGCATCTCGGTGCTACCGGCGACGCTGGCCGGGTGTTGTGTGCTGGCGGACGCCATAGTCCCCGTCGAGCAACAGGACGGCAAAATGCTTCTGGTGCTAGGCGCGGAGCGTCTCTATGGCCGATTGGCTCCATCGGTTAGCGAACCCCTGTTGCGGGTTGCCCGGAACAACAACGGGAGCAACATTCCCCTCCAGAAAAGCACGAACGGATAGGATGAACTTTTTGGTCATCCGGATTTTGTGATTGATATCTCGACAGCATGTTGTGGCACAGCGAATTTTTGTTGATTCCTGATTCACGCCAGAAACCGCCCATGCCTCCTTCGTGCCCAAAACCGACATGGCGACCGCTCCATTGCGGACGTTCAACTGCGAGGCGTCACAGGAATTGAAGTTGCTAAGCGAAGGGATTGCATACTCTCGTACCAGTCCCGCGAAAATCATCGACGTTGCGGGTTACTACGGTCAAGTCATGAATCAGTGCAATCGCCGCAATCTGTTTGTCTATTGGATGTTGATGATGAGGTGACATCAGTCGGCCCCACACCTGGGCGCATTCTTCATCAAAGCTCAATATCCGGTCGTCGTAGTTCGCCACGACCAAATCGAGCCATTTTTCGAGCTTCTTGGCTTGGGGAAGATCACCGCGATGCAGGATATTCTCCAGCCCTCTTCGAATTTCGCCTATTGTTTGCACAGACAAGTAGAGGTCTTCAGCTTCGGCCGTCCGAAAAAACTTTTGAACGCCGGGGTTTGCCTTTTTCCCCTTTCGGGCCTCGCTGATGACATTGGTGTCGACCAAGTACATGTCGGCTCCTACCCATTTCGGCAATTGAAGTCGGAGTCTTCACCAACATTTGGCATGCTCGAGAGAACCTCGGCAACAGACCGCCGCTTCGGGCGCTGCAGAACTGCTCTTAGAATCTCGCGATGCTCGGCTTCTGCGCTTCTACCATGAGCTGCTGCCAGCTGTTTCAGTGCCAAGGCAACATCCTCGTCAACATTTCGAACCACAAGATTGGTAGCCATAGCCGTCTCCTTGAATGGAATCATTGATAGCAGCATACCAAAGAGATGATTGCATTGCAATCACTATTCTTGCCTTGGCTTCAATGTCCGGAAATGGCCGCTATGTAGAGGTTTACATAGCGGCCAATAGCGGAAATATTGGCGTTCCATTCCATTTCCATGAAAATGCGCATACAATGCGCATTGGAGGTGTGCGATGAAAACGATTGCATTTAGAAGTCAAGCTAGGAAGCGTCCAGTAAATCTGACGTTGAATGAAGACTTGGTTGTTCAGGTACGCGGTCTGACCAACAATCTTTCTGGAGTGGTTGAGTCGTTGCTCGCGGACTATGTCGAACACGAGTATCAGCAGCGTATGGCCAAGACCAAGACTGTTGATGCGACCATATCCATGTGGAACGCGTTCAACGCCAAGCATGGGTCATTCGCTGACGAGTATTCATCTCTCTGAATCAGCAATATGGCTCAATTCGATGTGCATCGGAATATAGGAAAGCACAAGGACGATATTCCGTACGTGGTGCTTGTCCAATCATCGCTGTATGACAGTTACCGTCGGCGAGTGGTTGTTCCCTTGGTTCGAAAAGCTGCTCTCGGGAAGATAAGCAATCAGCGATTTAATCCGTCGTTCAAAATCGAAACTCTTCAGGTGGTCCTGCATCCGCTCGAAATTGTCTCGGTTCCAAACGAGCAGTTGGGTGAGTACGTGCAATCGCTGGCTACGGAGGGTAACCGCATCATGGACGCCCTTGATGAGTTGCTCACTCAAGCCTGGGGATGAATCGGTGGCCTGAAAGGTTCTGCCGCACTCGGCCATTTCCGGTCATTGCCGGTCAATCAATATTGGCTCGTTGAGCGTCAGTACCGCGCCAAAACCCGCCATTGACTTGCACTAAGAGGAGCTTGCAATAAGTAGCACCAGGTGCGATACTCATGGTATGCGCAAAAGCAAAGGTTTGTCAGCGCGCGTATTCAAAACCGCGTGGTTTGCGAAGGCCGCACGGAAGGCACACATTGACGATGTCGAGTTGTGTGTGGCGATACGTGAGGCCATGCAAGGGCAAGCAGATGACTTGGGCGGTGGAGTTTTCAAGAAACGGCTCAACGACAATATGCATCGCTCGCTCATCTTGGCGAAGGGCGGACGCTATTGGGTATATGAGTACCTATTTGCGAAAAAGGATCGGGACAACATCGCCGATGATGAGTTGGTCGCCTTCCGCACGCTGGCCAAGGCCTATGCCGGGCTGACTGACAAGCAACTTGAACACCTATTGCAAGACAAGGACCTGACGGAGGTTTGCCATGACGACTAAGCAAAAATTCAAGAGTGATGCCTTTGAGGCGATTCATTCTTCAGCACGGGCCATGTTCAAGGTCGGCGCCATTGGCAAGACTACCCTGCGCCAGTTTGATGAGTCTTGCCTTTCTGTTCCGACGGAAATCGACCCGCAGCAGATCAAGAGTATTCGTGAACGGAATCACGTGAGCCAACCCGTATTTGCACGTTTCCTGAATACCAGCGAATCGACCGTTCAGAAATGGGAGGCTGGAGCAAAGCGCCCCAGCGGCATGGCGCTCAAACTGTTGGAAGTGGTGCAGAAGCACGGATTGAAGGTGTTGGCCTGAAGGAGGCCTGTGCCATTATCTTAGGTCTAAGATCCGTTACGCCGACTCGGTTTCAAGCAATAGCGACTAGCGCGTAGGCCGATCACACGGCAGTCGGAAGCGGCTAAGTGCGGCAGAGCAAGACGGCGACAGCGTGTTAGCGCGTATCGAAGTCGAGGATCAGGGCATCGGCATCAGCCCCGAACAGCAGGCCACGCTGTTTCAGGCCTTCACCCAGGTGGATGGCTCCATGACCCGCAAGTACGGCGGTTCGGGTCTTGGACTGGTCATCTCTAAACGACTTGCCAGCCTGATGGGTGGCGATGCCGGTGTAGTGGCCCAAGAAGGCAGCGGCTGCACTTTCTGGGCCACGGTCCGGTTGAAGTCTGCCAAAGTTGGCGAAGTCGTGATTTAGCCGAAGACATCTTCGAGTTGCTGCCATTCCAAGGGCGGAATCCAGGCGGCAGCTTGATGAGCACGCCGGTCGCTGGTGATGCCATGGTCATCAGTCAGCTATGACCTGCCGCTGGCTATTCTTCTCCATTGTGGTCATTCATGGCGACCATTGACCTGAAGTGACTCGAAACTTCGGCTTGGTTGTCGGCCGTATCGTGGCAAACTGCCTCATGATGGCAAGTCGCAACCGTGACAGCCTGGATGGATTCAAAGTCATAGACAGATGAACCGACCGAAAGAACTATTCGCCTTTGTGGTGCTGGTCATAGGGGTGTTGGCTACCATTATGAGTAGCCTGCTGGTCAAACAGGGCATCGAGCGAGAGGCGGAAAGACGCTTCTCGCTTGTCTGCGACCAGATTAGCCTCAAGATTCACGAGCGATTGGCTGCATACGCGCTGATTCTTCGTGGCGGGGCAGGCCTGTTTGCCGCATCAAATAGTGTGGAACGTCAAGACTGGCGAGCTTATGTTGACACCTTGCAAGCGAGCAAAAACATCCCGGGTGTTCAAGGGGTCGGTTTCGCACAGGTAATTCAACCGGAGAAACTTGCTGCCCACATCGCCGGAATCCGTGGAAAAGGATTCCCCGACTACACCGTACGACCACCAGGCAAGCGCAGTCTTTATACCTCCATCATCTACCTCGAACCCTTTAAGGACCGAAACCTGCGCGCCTTCGGCTTTGATATGTTCTCTGAATCGGTCAGACGCGCCGCCATGGAAAAGGCGCGCGATACCGGCGAGGCTACGCTGTCTGGCAAAGTGCTACTAGTTCAGGAAACAGAGAAAGAAGTCCAGGCCGGAACACTAATGTATGTTCCCGTATATCTCCAAGGCAAATCCGTGATTACGGTTGAGCAGAGGCGGGAGGCGCTGATCGGTTGGGCCTATAGTCCCTACCGCATGAATGACTTAATGACGGGTATTCTTTCCAACCTGGAAAATGTCGAAGGAAAGAGTCTCGACATGCGCATCTATGATGGCATGGACAAGTCCCCGGGGAATTTGCTTTATGGCATAAATTATTCCATTTCGCCAAATGCAGAATCTCTTAACTATCAGCAGCGGGTAGTCAAGTTTGACAAAGACAATCAATGGTTGATTGAGTTTAGAGGTTTGGATTTATTGTCGAGAATCGACTATGGACCTGTCTGGTCAATACTGGTTGGAGGATTGACGATAAGCCTGCTTCTTTTTTGGCTAATGCTTTCGATAATAAATACTCGAAGCAATGCAGCCAAAATAGCCGGAAAACTTACTGAAGAGATCGGCCAGCTTAACCAGCGCTTCGCCCTTGCGGCAGATTCGGCACAGATCGGAGTGTGGGACTACCTGATTCCGGAAAACAAACTTATCTGGGATAAGTGGATGTTTAAGTTATATGGCGTGCGTGAAGAGGATTTCGCTGGAGCATATGAGGCCTGGCAAAATGGATTGCACCCCGATGACAAGGTACGTGGTGACAATGAAATCAAGCAAGCCATGCAGGGGGAAAAGAAATTTGATACCGAGTTCCGGGTAATCTGGCCAACGGGCGAGCTGCATTACATAAAGGCCTCCGCACTGGTAATACGCAATGCCGTTGGGGAACCGCAGCGGATGATCGGGATAAATTACGACATTACAGAACGCCGTGCTGCAGAGTCAAATCTTATTGACCGCACCGAGCAACTCAATGCGATATTTTCCTTGTCACCCGATGGACTTGTTTCCTTTGACCAGGAACACCGGGTGAAGTATCTCAATCCGGCATTCTCGCGTCTGACCGGCTTGCCTGAAGAGGAGGTGGTGGGTCTCGACGATGCGGCGTTTTCGGAGAAACTGGCCAGCTTGTGTATCCCGTCGGCACGCTTCCGCGGTATCGATACCCTGCTGCCTCGCGACGAACCGGAACCTGGCGGCAAACCGCGCCGCGAGCTGATCGAACTGTCCGGTCCGGGCAGCAGGGTTATCGAAGTAGGCCTGCGGCTGAGCGATGCCGAGACGGTGTCGCAGATTCTCTATTTCCGCGATGTCACTTATGAAACAGAAGTCGACCGGATGAAGAGCGAGTTTCTGTCGACGGCGGCGCACGAACTACGCACACCCATGGCCAGCATTTACGGTTTTGTGGAAATGTTGCTGATGCAGGAACACAAGGAAGCGACCCGGCACGAATTGCTGACCATCGTCCATCAGCAATCGGAATTGATGGCCAACATCATCAATGAACTTCTCGATATTGCGAGAATCGAGGCGCGCCGTGGCAAGGACTTCGTCCTGGAAACGGTGGCGCTGCAGGACTTGGTAGCCGAAGCGCTTGCGGGCTACAAGGTTCCTGTCGGTCACGAGGCTGCGCTGGTAATGCCGGCGGCCGAGCCGCTTTACGTTTGTGTCGATCGCGCCAAGATCAGCCAGGCTATAACAAATATTCTCTCGAATGCGTACAAGTATTCCCCCGGGGGACGCGTTGTTAGCGTTGGCTTTTGTGCGGCTACGGCGGGTGGAGTGCAAAAGTCCGGTGTCAAAATTGCGGACCATGGCATTGGCATGACTCCGAAGCAGCAGGCCCGCGTTTTTGAGCGCTTCTACCGGGCCGATACGTCCGGCAATATTCCTGGTACTGGTTTGGGCATGAGCATCGTCAAGGAAATCGTCGAACTGCATGGCGGTTCGCTGGAACTCGCCAGTGACTTCGGCGTCGGCACCACGGTAACAATGTGGTTGCCTCAGGCGGTCTCATAAGCGAAATGGGGTAGGCGCTGACGCCCCCCCCCGTCATTGAAATTCTGGCACCCGGACGCTGCCGGTGGCCACTGCGGCTGTCGGCCAGGTCAGGTCGCTCGGACCGTTCCTCCGTTGCAGTTGCTGGTTGGTCCCGATCACCCGCAAGCCGACACTGAATCAGTTTGTGCGCAAAACAGTCTGATCTGTTCGAGCTGGACCATGATTTCTTCCTGCTCGGCCATTTCGCACTGCTCTTCAAGAACCGCGGCCAGAATCTTGTCGGTCGTCAGCGGATTGGCCAGGACCACACGAAACACGGTGATGGTGTCGCCGCGGTAGCGGCCCGGTTCGAGACGCGTGCGGGAAACGAATGTTTTTCCGTTTTCGCGCTGCCGCTTCTGCATGGTTTCGGTAATTTTGTCGAGGATTTCGTTGATGCGCGAGGCTTTTCCGGCAGGAGCCCCGGCCAACTCCTTTTGCACCCAGGCCTTGTTGAAGCGGTAGGTGAGGATGTTGAGTTCGGGTTCGGTGATCAGTTCGAAGTCGGGATGGGCATCGATGCGTTGCGCGAAGCGGCGGGCACCTTCGATGCCCTGATCAATGAGCAATTCATAGCCCTTGCGGCCGATGATGGAGAGGCCCGCGTGAACGAGCATGGCCATACCCGGTCTTGAGCCTTCAAGGGTGTGACTGCCCAGATCTCTTGAGCCTTCACGCAGGATGTAGGCGGCGTGATGCTCGATCGAAGCAAGGGCGGCAGGATCTTTGAACAGCACCATGCCGGCGCCCATGGGCACGTATAGTTGCTTGTGCGCGTCGATGCTTACCGAGTCCGCCCTGTCAATGCCTTTGAGCAGTTTCTTGTAGGTACCGGAGAGCAGTGTCGGGCCGCCCCAGGCAGCATCCACGTGGTAATGGCAGCCCAGTTCCAGTGCCAGGTCGGCGAGTTCGTCGAGCGGGTCGATGTTGCCCGTTTCCGTGGTCCCGGCGATACCCACCAGGCTTAAGGGGCGGATGCCCTCGGCTCTGAGTCTGGCGCAGTGTTGCCGCAGGCATTTCATGTCAATGCGGTTGTAATCATCCGTTTCCACCGCAATGAGGTTGTCCCGCCCGATGCCCAAGACATCAACAGCCTTGCCCAGAGAATAATGCCCGCGCCGCGACACCAGAACGGCGAGTCCTTTGCAGTCGAGGTGCTGCAGCGCTTTGAACATTCCTTCCCGGGCGATTCCGTTGAAACCTTCCGAGGGGCCGCAAAGCCGGTTGCGAGCGGCCCAGAGGGCCGTGACGTTGGCGATGGTGCCGCCGGAACAGAACGCACCCAGGGCGTGGCGGCTGTCTTGAATCCACTGGCTGTAGAAGTCGTCGTCGCCGCTGTAAATAAGCCGGTGAAGCATGCCCAGCACCTGCCGCTCCATGGGCGTGAAGGCGCGGGAGGTTTCTACCTTGACCAGGTTCTGGTTAAGGGCGGTGAGAATGCGGGAGAGCGGCAGCATGAAGTAGGGCAGCGCCGATGTCATGTGCCCGATGAAACCCGGCGAGGCGGTGTGGACGGATTGAGAAACGACTTTTTCCTTGAGGAATTCCGTGTAGTTCGACACGAAAGTGGGCTCTTCAGGAATCCGCGACTGGGAAAAATCCCGCTCGATCTCGACCAGGTCGCGCTCCACCGCGACGATGTGCTCCTGCAGAAAGCCCATCAGGTTGTCGGAGATGGCCTGGTCGATTTGACCCAGAGTGGAGTCGGGAGCTTCAGGAACAGTGAAGATCCGGTAAAGGTTTTCCAGGCTGGCCTGGGCTGTTTCTCTTGATCTTGGCATGGGGGGTAAGGCCACCGATTGTTCAATGGGGGAATGATCTGCGAAAACCGCCGGTCACGGGAAAAGCGATCAATGTGAGAAAACTGAGGAATTGCTCATTCTGTTCCATCTGGCTTGACGCTGTTTCGTCTATGTTGCTCACCATCCTCGGCGAGGTCAACGGCGGGCCTTGAGACTCGGGGTTCGAACGGATCCAAAAGACTGATGGCCGACTCATGATGCGGTCATCACCACCGGTTGAATCCAGGTCCAGTTTGCTGCCGTTCAGCATCGACTTGGCTGGGTGACTCACACGTGCCATTTGCTGCCATTGGCTGTTTCAGAAAGTTGCCGTTTTAAAAAAACGTATGAGTTAAGCATTTTCTACTACTTGTACTATGATTCCCGCTTTACCTATTTTGTCTTCGCCATGGCGATTGTTTCCTCCTACAGCAACAAGCGCGTTCTGATACTGGATGACATGCCCGAGATGCGCAGCTCTTTGCGCATACAAGTGGCTAGCCTGGGCATAGACCAGGTTGCACTAGCAGCCAACGTCCGGGACGCCTTGGAACATCTCAAAATACATCATTTTGACCTGATGCTTTGCGACTATTACCTCGGTGGCAGCACCGACGGACAGCAATTCCTGGAATATCTGCGCACCAAGAAAATCATTAGCCGGTCCACAATTGTCATCATGATCACCGCGGAACAAAGCTATGAATCGGTGATCACAGCGGCCGAATGCATGCCCGATGATTACCTGCTGAAGCCGTTTACCGCGGATGCCATCAAGGTCCGGCTAGACCGCTTGCTGGAAAAGAAAGTCCGACTAGCGCAAATCGACAAACTCCAAGATCAGGGCCGCTGGAGCGAGATTATTCCCGCTTGTGACGAGATCCTTGCAGCCAAGGACAAGTATCTGGTGGATGCTATGCGCGTCAAGGGAAACGCACTCATCATGACCAGGCGTTTTGATGATGCCGTAGCATTCTATAAGGAAGCCCTACAACTGCGATCTATGCCCTGGGCAAAGCTTGGTCTGGCGAAAGCCCAGCAGGGCAGTGGAAATCATGAGCATGCCAAGTGCACCTTGCAGGAGATCATTGCCGAAACGCCCCGCTTTCTTGCTGCCTACGACGCGCTCGGCCACCTCCACCGAGAAAATGGGCAGATGGAGGATGCCCTGAAGATTCTTGATGATGCGTGTGTGATTTCTCCGAATGCGCTTGCACGCCATCGGGCAATTGCAAAAGTCGCAGAGGAAGCATCTGATTTTGGACGTGTCGAGAAAGCCTTGAAAACCGTCTTGCAAAAGACCATTAATTCACCGTTGCGTGACCTGAATGATTACGCCACGCTAGGAAATGCCCTGACCGAACTCGGCGATCACGCTCAAGCCATTGCGGTGATCGATGAGGCTAAAAAGAATTTCAAGAATTCTGACGATTCGCCAATTCTGGCGTCAACGGAAGCGATCGCCCACCATAAAGCTGGCAATGCAGATCGTGCACGGAGCGCGCTTGCGCGGACGATGAAAGGTGGCGCCAAGGCATTGTCGGATACAGACAAGATTGCAGTGGCCAAAGCTTACCTTCTGCACGGGCAGCACGACGAGGCGGAGCAAATGTTGAAACACGTCGTGCAGAATACGCCCGGACAAACCGCTCTTCATGGGGTGGTCGTCAATTTAATGAAGGCGTACGGCGCGCAGGGAAAGGCTGAGAACTTCATTGAGGAGAGTCATGCTGAAGTAATTCAGTTGAACAACGATGCCGTCAAAATCGGTCAGTCCGGCGATCTCAAGGCTGCCGCCGCCATGATGCGGGAGGCCGCTGAACGTTTGCCCGGCAACTTGCAGATCCTGGCTAACGCTTCCTATGCCCTATTGCTTGATATGCTGGCCAATGGTATTGATGCGGGAGAATTGAATGATGCCAATCGGTACAGGAAGCTTCTTGTCTCCCTGGATCAACATCATCCCAAGTTGGACGCCATTTCGGAAGCGATGGCAAAACTGCAGAGCAAATTCAATGTGTCACAGGCATCATGAGTTTTTCTGAAATTGCCGCTCTGACACTCCATGACATAAAAAATCGTTTGGCACAGCTTGCCAGTCGAGCAGAAGCAAGGGGCGATCTGGAAACGCTGCGCGAAGCGATGGACTCCGCCGCCGGGCTCTCCCGCTTACTGACCTACTATCGCACGGATATAGGCAACCTCAGCCTGGATATCGATGCGCACTCCCCGTCTGATCTCATATTGGAACTGGCTGCTGACAGCCGCTCAATGAGACCTTGTGCCGCCGAACCGGACATCAGAGAAGCCCCTTCGATATGGTTTTACGACGAAGCACTAGTGCGCATGGTGCTGGTAAATGCACTCCAGAATGCTAGCCGTCATGCACGATCAAGGATTTCGCTAAAGGCTTGTCAACGTGACGCCGTCCTGGTGTTTACCGTAAGCGATGACGGCGACGGCTATCCAGAGAAGGTTTTGTCCGATGCTGAAGGGAATTCACCTCCGGTTTCCAGGGAAGGGACTGGCCTTGGTATCAGGCTAGCCAAGCGAATTGCTGAAATGCATGTGAATCAAAATCGAAAAGGAGCAGTATCGCTGGAGAACAATTTAGGGGCCCATTTCCACCTGATATTGCCTTGATCAATGTTTTGCCCTGCGTGGCCCCATTAACCGGATAATGGCGAAATCATATGATTGGCTTCCACAATCAAGCCCCATCGGGCCAACGGCCGCTTCGGCGCAGTGCCCAGCATCAATGACTGCAATGTACAAGAAAAGTCAGTGGCGGGTCAGGGCCGACAAGGGCCACCACTTCGATCAAATCCGACCTGCTGCGGCGGCGGGTTGACTCGGTAAGCTGCCGCTCCAATCCCATGCCTTAGCATCGCCAATGACGGCTCCCGCGGCATTCCCGAAGCACGGGCAGGAACAGCACTATTTCGAGCGCAGCGAGCAAAACAATCGCCCCGCCCCGGGGCGGGGATGGGGGCGTGGCGCAGCCGGTCAGGCGATGATGGTGCCGCCGTCGATGTGGATCACCTGGCCGGTGATCCAGCGGCCGTCGTTGGAGACCAGCATGGCGACGCCGTCGGCGATATCCTGCGGCGTGCCGAGGCGCTTCATGGCGGCGAGGGCGACGCCGAGTTTGCGCAGGGCTGCGGCGTCGCCGCCGAGCAGCATGGGGGTATCGGTCATGCCCGGAGAAACGGCATTGACGGTGATGCCGCGCGGCCCCAGTTCCCGCGCCAGGACCTTGGTGAAGCCCTCCACCGCCATCTTGCTGCCGACATACAGCGACATGCCGCTTGGATTGGCAGCCGTGGCGCCGGTGGAGATATTCACGATGCGGCCCTGGTCCTCGATCTGGCGGGCCGCTTCGCGGCACATCATGAAGGTGCCGCGGGCATTGGTGTTGAAAGTGTGGTCGTAATGCTTCATCGGAATGTCGGCAAAGGCCTTCATGTGGCCGATGCCGGCATTGTTGATGACGACGTCGATGCGGCCGTAACGCGCCCTGGCGGCGGCGAAGAAGGCGATGACGTCTTCTTCGCTGGTGATATCGACCCGCTGCGCAAAAGCCTTGCCGCCCGCGCTTTCGATCGCCGCCACGGTGGCCTCGGCGCCTTCTGCGGAGCGCGAAAAACCGGCCACCACGGCAAAGCCGTCAGCGGCCAGGCGCAAACAGATGGCTTGACCGATACCCGTGCCGCCACCGCTGACGATGGCGACCCGCTGCTGGGTGCCGAGCGGGTTCAGACGACCTCGAACAGTCCGGCTGCGCCCATGCCGCCGCCGATGCACATCGAGACCACGACATAGCGCTCGCCGCGGCGGCGGGCCTCGAGCAGTGCGGTGCCGACCAGGCGCGCGCCCGACATGCCGAAGGGATGGCCGATGGCGATGGCGCCGCCATTCACGTTGAGGCGCTCATTGGGTATGCCGAGCTGATCGCGGCAATGCACTACCTGGCAGGCGAAGGCTTCGTTGATTTCCCAAAGGCCGATGTCGGACACTTTCAGGTTGTGACGGGCGAGCAGTTTGGGTATCGCGAATACCGGGCCGATGCCCATTTCCTCGGCCTTGCAGCCGGCCAGCGCCAGCCCGCGATAGACGCCGAGCGGCGCCAGGCCGCGGCTTTTGGCCATCTCGCGGCTCATCAGGACCGATACCGAGGCGCCGTCGGAAAGTTGCGAGGCGTTGCCGGCGGTGATGCAGCGGCCTTCCTTGACCCACTGGCCGTTCTTCCACACCGGCTTCAGCGCGGACAGGCTTTCCAGCGAGGTGTCGGCGCGGTTGCCTTCATCCGCCGCCAGCGTCACGCTCTGGCTGCCGGTGACATTGCCTTCCTTGTCGAACAACTGCTTGGCCACCGTGATCGGCACGATCTCCTCGGCAAACTTGCCGGCGCGCTGGGCTTCGGCGGTGCGCTGCTGGCTTTGCAGGGCGAATTCGTCCTGCGCCGAGCGGCTGATGTTGTAGCGTTCGGCAACGATTTCCGCGGTTTCGATCATCGGCGCGTAAGCCGTCGGATAGGCGGCAAGCACCGCCTTGGAGGGCGTCTTGTGGGCGTTCTTGTACTTGTTCTGCACCAGCGAAATGGATTCCATGCCGCCGGCGACGATGATGTCGCGCTCGTTGGTCATGATGCTCTTGGCGGCGTCGGCGATGGCAATCAGGCCCGAGGCGCACATGCGGTCGAGCGCCATGCCCGGCACGCTGTCCGGCAGTCCGGCGGTATAGACACTGAGGCGGCCCAGAGTGTAGCCCTGGGTGCCCTGCTGGGCGGCGACGCCGATGATGACGTCATCGACTTCGGCCGGCGCGATGCCGGCTTTCTCCACCGCGGCCTTGATTACATGGCCGCACAGCACCGGCGCTTCGGTATCGTTGAAGGCGCCCCGGTAGGCTTTGCCTATGCCGGTGCGGGCGGTGCTGACGATGACGGCTTCTTTCATGGAATTTCCTGGTTAGCGTGAAATAACTGGTTCGAAGAGATGGGTGATAGTCGAGCGAAGCGATCTGACTAGTAGCCTCCCCGCGAGGGGGCGAGGCGGGGTTTCGCAACGCATGCGTTGCGCCGTCGCAGCCGGCAGGCAGTGCAATGCCTGCCGTGGGCCGCGGAGCGGATGGGAGGGGCGGGCCTTCAATTGGCCTTTCGCGTGTTTCATCATCAGAGGTGCCGCTGCTGCATGAAAGCCTGCTAGTCGTTGAAGAAAAAGCGGCTGATGGTGTCGACCACGCAGGCCGGGCGGTCCTTGCCCTCGATGTCCACGGTGATGCGGATGGTGGCCTGGACGCCGCCCTCTATGGCCTCGGCCTTGATCAGTTCGCCGCGGCCGCGCAGGCGCGAGCCGACAGGCACCGGCGCCGGAAAGCGCACCTTGTCGCAGCCGTAGTTGACGCCCATGCGCAGTTTCTCGTAGCGCACGATATCGGGCAGGAAGCGGTTGGCCAGTGCCAGCGTCAGGTAGCCGTGGGCGATGCAGGCGCCGAAGGGGCCGTCCTTGGCCTTCACCGGATCGACGTGGATCCACTGGTGGTCGTCGGTGGCGGCGGCGAACCGGTCGATGCGCGGCTGATCGACGGACACCCAGTCGCTCTCGCCCAGCGGCTTGCCGACGGCGGCCAGCACCGAGGCGACGGAGTCGAAGGTCGTGCTCATGGGTGCTGGCTGCTCACCGAGATGATCTCGCCGGTCATGTAGGAGGAGTAGTCGCTGGCGAGGAAGATCATGGTATTGGCGACTTCCCAGGGCTCGGCGGCGCGACCGAAGGCCTCGGTGCCGGCGAGGCGGTCGAGCAATTCCGCCGACGCGGCTTTCTTGAGGAATTCGTGCAGGGCAATCGAGGGCGCCACGGCGTTGATGCGCACGCCGTACTCGGCGGCTTCGAGCGCAGAGCAGCGGGTCAGGGCCATGACGCCGGCCTTGGCCGCGGCGTAGTGGGCCTGTTCCTTCTGCGCGCGCCAGCCGAGCACCGAGGCGTTGTTCACGATGACGCCGCGGCCGCGCGGCTGCATCACGCGCAGCATGGCGCGGGTCATGCGGAAGACGCTGTGCAGGCTGACGTCGATGACCTTGAACCACTCGTCGTCGCTCATGTCGACCACGCGCTTCTGGCCGCCGAGGCCGGCGTTGTTGATCAGCACGTCGGTGCCGCCCATCTTTTCTTCGGCGGCTGCGACCAGGGCCTGCACCTGATCTTCCTTGGTGACGTCGCAGAGCAGGGAATAGACCTGCTGCAGGCCGGTTTCGGCCTTCAGCTTGTCGACTGCGGCGGCCAGGCGCTTTTCGTGGATGTCGGAGATGAACACGGCGCGGGCGCCTTCCTCGGCGGCCCGCTTGGCGGCGGAAAAGCCGATGCCGGCGCCGGCGGCGGCGGTGACCAGCACCGATTTGCCCTTGAGCAGGCCGTGCGGCGGAACGTAGCTTGGAGCGGGTGTCATGATGCCTCCTGAAGGGCCGTCCCGAAGGAGGCAGCGCCCCCCGTGGGGGCAGCGAACGAAGTGAGCGTGGGGGCCATATATGTTTCCTCAGTTGGCCGGGCGCGCTTCCTTGGGCATGCCCAGGCCGCGCTCGGCGATAATGTTGAGCTGGATTTCGTTGGTGCCGGCGTAGATGGTGTCGGCGCGGCTGAAAAAGAATACCTGCTGCAGCCGCAGCAAGGCCGGTTCGGTGCTGGCGATGTCGGCGTCGAAGCCGAGCACGTCGGCGGCGAGCTTGCCGAAGTCGCGATGCCAGTTCGACCAGTAGTACTTGGCGATCAGGCCGGCATTGTCGGCGGCGCCATCGACGGTGCCGTCGGGGCTGGTCGCCAGCATGCGCATGGCATTGTAGCGCATGGCCTTGAGGCCCATCCAGGCCTGGGCGATGCGGTTCCGCAGCATGGGGTTGCGGGCCGCGCCGTTGGCTTTTGCGGCGGCGCAGACGAGTTGCAGTTCGTGTTCGAAGTGCGCCTGCTGGCCGAGCGTGGACAGGCCGCGCTCGAAGCCGAGCAGGGCCATGGCGATCTTCCAGCCGGCCCCCGGCGCGCCGACGACATCGGCGTTGCGGGCGCGGGCGCCGTCGAAAAAGACCTCGCTGAATTCGGAGGTGCCGGTCAGTTGCTTGATCGGGCGGACCTCGATGCCGGGCTGGTCGAGCGGCATGAGCAGGAAGATCAGCCCCTTGTTTCCCTTCGAGCCGGGTTCGCAGCGTGCCAGCACGAACACCCACTGCGACTCGTGGGCGAGCGAGGTCCACACCTTTTGCCCGTCGACGATCCAGTCGCCGCCGGCTTCATCCTGGCGCGCCTTGGTCTGCACGTTGCCGAGGTCGGAGCCGGCGTTGGGTTCGGAGTAGCCCTGGCACCAGTACTGGGTGCCGGCGACGATGCCGGGCAGGAAGCGCTGTTTCTGCTCTTCGCTGCCGAGGGCGATCAGGGTCGGCCCGATCAGGGTTTCGCCGAGGTGGCCGACGCGGCCGGGGCCGCCGGCACGGGCATATTCCTCGTGGAAAATCACCTGCTGCGCCGGCGTCAGGTTGCGTCCGCCGTACTGTTCCGGCCAGCCGACGCAGGTCCAGCGCGCCCTGGCCAGGTGCTGTTCCCACTGCTTGCGCAGTTCGGGATGGGCATCCTCGTCGCCGGGGCCGCCGCGATGACGCAGGCATTGATATTCGCCCTGCAGGTTGTCCTGCATCCAGCCGCTGATTTCGGCACGGAAGGCGGCGTTGTCCTCGCTCATGGTCAGAGTGCTCCGAGCAGGTTGGCGGCGACACGCTCGCGCAACTCGTCGCTGCTGCCGAGCCAGTGTCCGCCGGCCTGGGCGCGCTTGAAGTGCAGGTGCGGGTCATATTCCCAGGTGAAGCCGACGCCGCCATGCAGCTGGATCGATTCCTGGGCACAGTAGAAGTAGGCATCGGACGCCAGTGCCTTGGCGCATGCGGCCTCCAGGGTCAGGTCCGCGTCGCCGGGCCGGGTCGCCGCCTGTCGCGCTGCGCCATGGACCGCCGAGCGGGCGGCCTCGATGCGCACCATCATTTCCGCGCAGCGGTGCTTGATGGCCTGGAAGGAGGCGATGCTGCGGCCGAACTGCTTGCGCTCGGCGATGTAGGCCAGGGTCATGTCGAGGCAGGCCTGGGCGCCGCCGACCTGCTCGGCGGCCAGCGCGATGGCGGCGCCGGCGCAGGCGCGCTGCATCGACTTGTCGAGCGCTTCGCCGCAGGCGAGCATGTCCCCGGCGTCGACACGCACCTGGTCCAGTTTGACGGCGCCGGTGCGGCGCGTCCGGTCGAAGGTGTCGTGGGTTGTTGCACTCAGGCCGGCGGCCGTGGCGGACACCGCAAACAGCGCCGTTTCGCCGCCGGGCAGGCGCGCCGGCAGCAACAGCAGGCCGGCGGTGGCGGCGTCGATGACCTGCCGGTAGGCGCCGCTGAGCAGATAGTGGTCGTCCTGCCGGATGGCTGCAGCCGCGACCTTGCCGGGCTGCCAGTCGAGGCCGGTGGCGGACAAGGCCGTGGTCGCGGTCAGGGTGCCGCCGGCAATCTGCGGCAGGTAGCGCCCGCAGGCGGCGGCGTTGCCGGTTTCGAGCAGCACCGGCACCGACAGGCAGGCGGTGGCGAAGTAGGGGGCGCAGAGCAGGAAGCGGCCGCATTGCTCGGCGAGCAGCACGGTCTCGAAGCAGGCCAGGCCGAGCCCTTCGTATTCTTCCGGGATGGCGGTGGCACACCACGCCAGTTCCTGCGCCAGGGTCTGCCAGACCTTGGCGTCGAAGCCGGATGCGCCGGCCATGGCCGCGCGCACGGCAGCCGAGGACGAGGCGTCGGCGAGAAACGCCGCCGCCGTGTCGCGGATCATCGTCTGGTCGGAGTTGAGCGCGAAATCCATGGCTGCGATCAGCTGCCGTAGACTTTTTGCGGCGGCACGCCTTCGGCAATCAGCTGGTCGATCACCGCCGTGAGTTCGGCGGGTTCCCAGCGCGCACCCTTGTCGCGCAGCGGGCCGGGGCGCCAGCCGTCGCAGACCGAGATCTTGCCGCCGCCGAGTTCGAACATGCGGCCGGTGACGTGGCTGGAGAGCGTGCTGACCAGCCAGACCACGGTGGCGGCGACGTTGGCCGGATCCCAGAAATCGAAACTGCCGTCGCTCGGCGGCTTGACCATGTCCGGCATGCCCTGCAGCGTCATGGCGGTGCGCGCCGAGGGCGCCAGGGCATTGGCGGTGACGCCGTAGCGCTTGAGCTCGGCCGCCTGCACCAGGGTCAGGGTGGCGATGCCGCCCTTGGCCGCGGAGTAGTTCGACTGGCCGACGGAGCCGGCCAGGCCGGCGCCGGAACTGGTGTTGATGATGCGCGTGTCGAGCTTGACGCCCGCCTTCGACTGGTCGCGCCAGCGCTTGGCGAGGACGTTGGCGAGGCAGAAGTGGCCCTTCAGGTGCACCCGCATGACCTCGTCCCAGTCCTCTTCGCTGAGGCTGATGAACATGCGGTCGCGCAGCACGCCGGCGTTGTTGACCACGGCATGGACTTCGCCGAAGCGGGCGACCGCGGCATCGACGATCTTTTGCGCCGTCGCCAGGCGGGTGATGTCCTCGCTGCTGGCCAGCGCCTGGCCGCCGGCGGCGACGATTTCGTCGACCACGGCCTGTGCCGCTTCGGCGCGGATGTCATTGACGATGACATTGGCGCCCGCGGCGCCCAGCGCCAGCGCGTAGGCGCGGCCGAGGCCGGCGCCGGCGCCGGTGATGATGACAGTGCGGTCCTTGCAGATTCCCATGGTGTATTCCTCAGCCGAGACGTTCGATGATGGTGACATTGGCCTGACCGCCGCCCTCGCACATGGTCTGCAGGCCGTAGCGGCCGCCCGTGCGCTCGAGTTCGTGGAGCAGGGTGGTCATCAGCTTGGTGCCGCTGGCGCCGAGCGGGTGGCCCAAGGCGATGGCGCCGCCGTTGACATTGGTCCTGGCGTGCGGGTAGCCGGTTTCCTTGAGCCAGGCCATGACCACCGAGGCGAAGGCCTCGTTGATCTCGACCAGGTCGATGTCCTCGATCTTCATGCCGGCCTTCTTCAGGGCGCGGGCGGTGGCGGGGATCGGCGCCGTCAGGTGCCAGATCGGATCGTCGGCGAGCACGCTGATGTGATGGATGCGCGCCCGCGGCTTGAGGTTGTAGCGCTTCAGCGCGGCCTCGGAGACGACCAGCACGGCCGAGGCGGCATCGCAGGTGGAACTCGACACGGCGGCGGTGATCTTGGGGTAGGTGGGATCGACCGGCTCCAGCGTCGCCATTTTTTCCAGCGTCGACTGGCGTGCCGTTTCATCCATCCTGAATTCGCCGAAGGGCACCACTTCGCGGTCGAAGCGACCCTCGGCAATGGCGCGCAGCGCCCGGTTGTGGCTTTCCAGGGAGAAGGCTTCGAGGTCGGCGCGCGACAGGTTCCAGTGGTCGGCGATGCGCTGCGCGGCATAGAACTGGTTCACCGGAGCATCGCCGAAGCGCGCCTGCCAGCCCTTGCTCTGGGCGAAGGGCGTGGTGAAGCCGAGCGGCTGGCCGGCCAGCATGGCGGAGGAAATCGGAATCGCGCTCATGGTCTGCACGCCGCCGGCGAGGATTACGTCCTGGGTGCCGCTCATCACCGCCTGGGCGGCGAAATGCACGGCCTGCTGCGACGAGCCGCACTGGCGGTCGATCGTGGTGCCGGGCACGCTCATCGCCTGTCCCGCGGCCAGCCAGGAGGTGCGGGCGATGTCGCCGGCAAGGGCGCCGATGGTGTCGACGCAGCCGAAAATGACGTCGTCGTAGTCCTCGGAGGGGATCGGGTTGCGTTCGACCATGGCCTTGATGACATGGGCGCCGAGGTCGGCACCGTGCACTGCGGCGAGACTGCCCTTGCGCTTGCCGGTGGGCGAGCGCAGGGCATCGACGATATAGGCTTCGGACATGTTGGGACTCTCAATCAGTAAAAGTTGAACCGGGGCCGAGCGGCGCTCCGGGCTTGAGCATGGCATCGGCAACGCGTGCCTTGTGGAAGCTGCGGTCACCCCAGGCGCCGGCCAGCGCCCAGGCGCGCTTCATGTACATCTGCAGGTCGAGTTCCCAGGTGTAGCCCATGGCGCCATGCACCTGCATGCAGTTCTTCGCCGCCAGGGCCGAGGCTTCGGTCGCCGCCAGCTTGGCGTGGGAGACGTGTATTGACGCCGGGCGGCCGTTGCTCAGGGCGTAGGCGGCGCGATGGGCGACGGGGCGCGCGAATTCGAGCTTCACGGCGACGTCGGCGAGCAGGTGCTTGACGGCCTGGAAGCTGCCCAGGACCTTGCCGAACTGCTTGCGCTCGGCGGTGTAGGCGATGGCGAGGTCGAGCATGCGCTTGCTCAGGCCGAGCATCTGTGCCGCGGTCGCGAGGGCGCCGCGGTCGAGCGCTGCCTGCCACAAGGGCGCCGCTGCCGGCGCGTCGAGCAGGCAGTTCGCGGCCGTCGGCGTCCAGTCAACGCGGAACAGCCGGCGCGCCGGATCGACGCTGTCGTTGGCGGTGAGCTTGACCGACTGCGGGTCAAGCGCGTGCAGGGCGCCGTTGTGTTCCAGCAGCAGCAGGTGGGCGACGTGGGCATCGGCGACCAGCGGATTGATGCGGTGGCCGACGGCGATGCGCGCCTGGCCGGTCGCAATTTTCTCCAGCCAGGGCTGGCGCAAGGGATGTTCCTGAGGCAGGCCGCGCAACAGCGCAACCGCGATCCAGCAGCTATCCACGACACTGTCATCGACCGCGCAATAGCCGAGTTCCTGGGCCATCAAGACCCAGTCGGTGTCGCCCAGGCCGAGGCCGCCGGCCTCTTCGGTTACGGATAGTCCGGTCAGGCCCTGCTCGGCGAATTGGCGCCAGAGTTCGGCGGGTCGTCCGTCCGTCGTCTGCCAGCGTTGCCGCTGCAATTCAGGCCGCGCCTCGACGGCGAGGAAGTCGCGCATGGCGTCGCGCAGAGTGCGCTGGTCGTCGCTGAAAGTGAAGTCCATGGTTCTGTCCTCAGCGCGGCATGCCAAGCATGCGTTCGGCGATGATGTTGCGCTGGATTTCGTTGGCTCCGGCGTAGATGCTGCCGGCGGTGGAAAAGAGGAAGCCGTCCAGCCACTGGCCGACGTCGCCGGCGTCCGGCGCATGCGGCATCAGTTCGGCGCGGGCGCCGAGTATGGCCAGTGCGGTTTCGTGCATCTGCCGGTCCATCTCGGACCAGAAGATCTTGTTGGTACTCGATTCGGGGCCGATGCGCGAACCCGCCTTGAGCAGGCTGGCGGTCTGGTAGGTGGCGAGGGTGTAGGCCTCGGCCTCCATCCAGGCCCGCATCACGGCGTCGCGCAGGGCCGGGTCGCGGTCGGCGCTGTCGCGGTTCGCGAGGTAGAGCTTGATCAGGGACTCGGCGGTGGCCTGGAAGCGCGCCGGCGAGCGCAGCAGCAGCCCGCGTTCGAAGCCGGCGGTGGACATGGCGATGTTCCAGCCTGCACCTTCATCGCCCAGGCGGTTTTCCACCGGGACGCGGACGTCGTCGAAGAAAATCTCGGCAAAGCCGGCCTGGCCGTTCAACTGGGCGATCGGCCGCACCGTGATGCCCGGCGTCTTCAGCGGCAGCAGGATGAAGGAGAGGCCGTGGTGGCGCTGCGAGTCGGGATCGCTGCGGAACAGGCCGAACAGCCAGTCGGCATAGACCGCGCGCGTGGCCCAGATCTTCTGGCCGTTGATGACGTAGTGGTCGCCGTCGCGGACGGCCTTGGTGCGGATGGCGGCCATATCGGAGCCGGCGCCGGGTTCCGACCAGCCCTGGGCCCAGATGTGCTCGCCGGTGGCCATGCAGGGCAGGAAGCGCTGCTTCTGCGCCTCGCTGCCGTATTCCATCAGGGTGGGGCCGAGCAGGAAGATGCCGTTCTGGTTGACCCGCAGCGGCGCCCGCACGCGCCAGTATTCCTCTTCGAAGATCAGCCATTCGATCAGGTCGCAGCCGCGGCCGCCCAGCTGGCGCGGCCAGGTGACCATGCTCCAGTTGCCGGTGGACAAGGTGCGCTCCCAGGCGCGGTGCTGCTCGAAGCCTTCAGCGGTGTCGAAGCTCTGCAGTGGCTTGGTCGGCACGTTTGCCTCCAGCCAGGCGCGGACTTCGGCACGAAAGGCGCGCTGCTGATCCGTGTATTCCAGCTTCATTGCTCAGGCCTTAGCGTGAAACAACTCGTTCGGAGCGACTGGTGGTAGTCGAGCGAAGCGAGCTGACTAAAAGCCTCCCCGCGAGGGGAGGATGGGAGGGGCGGGCCTTTAATTGGCCTTTCGCATGTTTCATCACCAGCGGGTGATCTTCAGCAATCATGAGCGTTAGAACTTGGCATCGCGCTTGGCGACGAAGGCCTCGCGGGTCTTGGCGGAATCCGGGCTCATGTAGGCCTGCAGGGTGAAGCCTTGCTCCCAGCGGTACTTGTCTTCGAGGTTGCCGTCCTCGATGCCGTTCAGCGCTTCCTTGGCGATGCGGATCATGGCCGGGCTCTTGGCGGCGATCTTGGCGGCGATCTCCATCGCCGCGGCACGCAAGTCCTCGCGCTTCACCACACGCTCGATGGCGTTGAGGCGGTAGGCTTCGGCGGCCGAGATCATCTCGCCGGTAAAAAACAGGTAGCGCACCTTCTGCACGCTGAACATGCGCGACAGGTGGGCGGCGCCACCCATGGCGCCGCGGTCCACCTCGGGCAGGCCGAAGCTGGCGCATTCGGAGGCGATCACCACGTCGGCGGCGCCGCAGATGCCGATGCCGCCGCCGAGCACGAAGCCATGCACGGCTGCGATCACCGGCACGGGATTGCGATGCACGGCGCGGAAGGTTTCGTAGTTGCCGGCGTTGACGGTGACGATGCGGTCGGGATGGTTGTTCAATTCCTTGATGTCCACGCCGGCGCAGAAGCCGCGACCTTCGCCGCGGATGACGATGACGCGTACCTCGGGCTGCTTGCCGAGGGCATCGATTTCGCGTGCCAGGGCGTGCCACTCGGCGCTGTCCAGCGCATTGACCGGAGGTTTGTCGATGATCAATTCGGCGATGCCGGACTCGATGACCGTCCGGAAGGGGGGCTTTCTGTCCTCTGTCATGTCATTCTCCTAAGCCAGCGCGGCGACACGGGCGCGCGCGGTATCCACCATGGCGGCGATCATTTCGGCCACCGGCGGCAACTGGTTGATGGCAACGGCAACCTGGCCGCTGGGCAGCACGCCCTCGGCCGGCTTGCCCTCGACGATGGCGCGCTGGATGATCACCGGCGCGTTGGCCGCCATCAGGGTCTGGGCCATGCCCATGTCTTCGTCCTTGAGCGCCTTCAGCGCGGTCTTCAGCATGTCGGCCACGCTCATGCCGGTGCGCTGCTTGAATTTCCAGGCACTGCCCAGAGCGAGCATCAGGCGGCTCAAGGCGCCGGCGTTTTCCAGATGCAGCAGGAACTCGTTGTCGATCATGCGCTGCGGCATGCCGTCGAGGGCGGTCGATGCGCGTATGCCTGCGGCATCCTTGGCCTCAAGGTAGCGCGCCAGCGTTGTCGCCGGCACCGGCGATTCGGCGGTCATCAGGAAGCGCGTGCCCATGGCGATGCCGGCGGCGCCGAAGGCCAGCGCTGCGGCCAGTCCGCGTCCGTCGTAGAAGCCGCCGGCCGCCAGCACCGGGACTTTGACCGCGTCCAGCACCTGCGGCAGGAGAATGGTGGTGGGTACGCTGCCGGTGTGGCCGCCGCCCTCCGAACCCTGCACGGTGACCAGGTCGGCGCCCAGTTCGATGGCCTTGACGGCGTGCTTGACGGCGCCGACGGTGGGCATGCAGACGATGCCGGCGTCACGAAAGCGCTTGATGATCTTCTTGTCCGGGCCGCGGCCGTAGCTGACGGCCCGGATGCGGTCGCGATGCTTGATGGCGAGGTCCACGATTTGCTGGGCGCCGGGCTGGAACATGTGGAAGTTCAGGCCGAAGGGGCGATCGGTCAGGGTCTTGGTTTTGGCGATTGCCGCGTCGACTTCGGCCGGCGACATGACGGCGCCGGCGAGAAAGCCGAAGCCGCCGGCGTTGCAGGTTGCCGCCACCATGCGGGCATCGGCGACCCAGCCCATCGCGGTCTGGATGATCGGGTAACGGCAGCCGAGCATTTCGCAGGCCGGGGTATGCAGAAAATCACTCATCATTATTCCTCAACGCTTGACGATGACCGAGGAGCCGTGTCCGAACAGGCCCTGGTTGGCGGTGATGCCGGCGGATGCGCCCGGCACCTGGCGTACGCCGGCTTCGCCGCGCATCTGCCAGGCCAGTTCGCAGACCTGGGCCAGGGCCTGGGCCGGCACGGCCTCGCCGAAGCACGCCAGGCCGCCGGAAGGATTGACCGGCACGCGACCGCCGAGGCGGGTGGCGCCGGAACGCAGCAGCAGGGCGCCTTCGCCGCGCTTGCACAGTTGCAGGTCCTCGTACCAGTCGAGTTCCAGCGCCGTCGACAAGTCATAGACCTCGGCGACATTGATGTCCTCCGGGCCGATGCCGGCATCTTCGTAGGCACGGGCGGGCAGGGCGGCGCGATAGCGGTGCGGCTCGGCAACGACGGCCGAGTCGGTGGCGAGGTCGGGCATCTCCAGCACTTCCGAGGCGAAGCTCGGCGTTACCGTGGATATGGCGGCGATGCGCGGTGCGTTGGCCTTGCCCATGCGTTTGGCGTAGTCGAGGCTGCAGACGATGAGGGCGGCGCCGCCGTCGGAGGTGGCGCAGATGTCCATCAGGCGCAGCGGATCGGCGACCATGGCCGAGGCGGCGACGTCGGCGGCGCTGAACTTCTTGCGGTAGCGGGCGTTGGGATTGCTGAAGCCGTGCTCGGCGTTCTTCACCTTTACCGCGGCGAAGTCCTCCAGCGTGTCGCCATAGAGGGCCATGCGGCGGCGGGCATACAGCGCGAAATAGGTCGGGTTGGTAATGCCGATGCGAAAGCGCACCCAGTCCGGATCGTCGGGACGCTCGCCCTTGGCAGGCGCCAGGAAGCCTTTCGGCGTGGTGTCGGCGCCGACTACCAGGGCGACCTCGGCGTTGCCGGCGAGGATGGCGGCGCGCGCCGCCGCCAGGGCTTGCGAGCCGGAGGCACAGGCGGCGTAGGAAGTGTTGATCGCTGCGCCCTGCCAGCCCAGGGCCTGGGCGAAGGTGGCGCCGGCGACAAAGCCGGGATAACCGTTGCGGATGGTCGCCGCGCCGGAGACGAATTGGATGTCGCGCCACTTGACGCCGGCATCGGCCAGCGCGGCGCGTGCCGCGGCGACGCCGTATTCGACGAAGTTGCGACCCCATTTGCCCCAGGGGTGCATGCCGACGCCGAGGATGGCGATGTCTCTGCTCATGAGCCTTGCTCCGCAACAGGCTTCCATTTCCACACGGTCTTTTCGCCGCCGGCTTCGACCGACAGGGTCTCGATCACCAGTTCCATGGGCATGCCCACCTGCAATGCGTCGACGCCGACGCCGCTGATCACCTGGCCGAGCACCACCATGCGCTCGCGTTCGAGTTCGACGGCGGCGATGGCGAAGGGAATGAAGGGCTCCGCGGCGATGTAGGGCGCGGGCGGCTGGTAGGAGGCGTTGGTATACGACCACAGCTTGCCGCTGCGCGACAGCGGCGCATCCTCGAATTCGGTACCGTCGCAATCGGGATTGCGGCAGAAATTGCCCGCCTTGGGAAAGTAGTAGGTGCCGCACTTGCAGCAGCGGCTGCCGATCAGATGCGCCTGTCCGCCGGCGTCGCTGAACCAGCCTTCCAGCACCGGCGTGCTCATGATGCGCCGGCCGGACGGATGGCGGGCGGGTTGCCCTTGATCACGGCACCACGCATGTTGTGCGGATCGAGGCGGCGGATGATCTCCAACTGTTCTGCGCTCGGCAGGGGCGTTTCGCCCATGTCAGCGGCCTTCAGCAGCGGGAATCCGGTGGCCGCCTGGACCTGCTCGAAGCTGACGCCGGGGTGCAGCGACTTGACGCGGATGGCATGGTCCGGGCCCTTGAAGTCCATGACGCAGAGGTCGCTGACGATGAGGCGCAGGTCGATGAAATCATTCTTCATGCCGGGCTCGAAGCGCGCCGGGTTGTAACCGGGGCCGGAGGCCATGTCCACCTCGTTGGCGACGAAGACGCGCGGGCCGTGATTGGGCACGAAGTAGGAATTCGGGTGATTGATGTTGTTGCCCGGCAGGCCGCGCACGCCCAGCACCATCGACTTCGGCTTGGCGTAGTCGCCGCCGACGCAGGACAGGTTGGCCTGGCCGAAACGGTCGATCTGGGTCGGCCCGATCATGGCATGGCGCTTGCCGCCCCAGACACATTCGAAGACGCGCTCGAAGCTCATGTAGCCTTCGAACCTGGGCACGTAGTCGCCGCGCGGGCCGAGCGGCACCGGCTCGGAGACCAGATAGGTTTCGCTGTCGGTCATCAGCAGTTCCGGCGTATGCGTGAGCTTGGCCAGGCTGGCGCCGAGGCGCGGCACGGTGGTGATGCCGGAGGCCAGCAGTTCGCCGTCGCCGCGCCAGGCTTCGGAGCAGGCGACGATCATCAGTTCGGCCAGGGTGCAATCGGTAGCTTGAGTCATGTCTCGGTCACCTCAGAATATGGGTGTGCGCAGCTTGCCGATGCGCTCCATGCCGCCGTTGCGGGCGATGTACTGCTCCTCGCCGCAGCGGATGAATTCCTCGCAATACTTGTCCCAGCCGCCTTCTTCCGTCGCGCTGGCGTTGTATTTCTTCAAATGGTCCATGTCCCAGCCGTAGTTCTTGCCGCAATAGGTCGGGTGGGCGCCGCCGGGCGCATGCACCACGCCCTTCACCAGATAGCGCTCGAAATAGTTCAAGCGCGCCTCGTCGCCGGAGAGCGCAAACTTGTCTTCCAGCCTCTCGGTGCTGACGTAGCAGGCATCGGCGGCACGGGCGAAGAGGTGGTCGAAGAGCGGATCGGCGGCCGTGATCAGGGTGTTGCCGAGCTTGTCGGCGACATCGACGTGCAGCAGCGCGACATCCAGTTTCAGCGCCGGCATCGCCAGCAGGACTTCGCCGTCAGGGTAGGGCGAGGTGATCATCTGCAATCCGGGATTGCGCCTGACGACGTCGGTGCCGAGGCCGCAGCGTGTCGGCAGGAAGGGCAGGCGCATGCCGGCGGCGCGCAGGCCCCACTCGAACATGCCTTCATCCAGTTCCATGACCTCCAGGCCGCCGCTCTCCCGCGCCTTGCGGAAATAGGGCTCCAGCGGCAGCGCATCCATGGTGACGAAGCCGAAAATCAGCTTCTTCACCTTGCCGGCGGCGCAGAGCATGCCGACCTCGGGGCCGCCATAGGCGACGATGGTCAGATCCTTCAGGTCGGAGCGCAGTATCTCGCGCACGATGGCCATGGGTTTGCGCCGCGGCCCCCAGCCGCCGATGCCCACGGTCATGCCATCGGCAAGCCGGGAAACGACTTGGGACAAAGAGAGTTGTTTGTTCATGGGCTTGTCGCTGTCAAAGTGTGATTCGGGCTATCCCTGATTCCTGTTCGATTCTCATCGTGGCGGGTTTCGCGGGCATCGTCCAGAGGGACTAGCGCAAGGCCGCTTGCAGCGCCCGCTTTTTTTGCCGTTGTGGTTATCGTCCACTCGGACGAAGCCGGAAGCGGTGCAGACCAACATAATCCGGCCCATACTCGATTAAGTGGGAGCAAGTCCATGAATATGCTGAAAGCGGGCACGCGCATGAAAAGTGCCGTATGCGATGCCGAAGTCATGGTGATCAAGGTTCCGGCCGGCGAATGCCAGCTGAGCTGCGGCGGTCAGCCCATGATCGCCATGGCGGCAACGCGCGATGCGGCAGCGGCCCTGCCGGCGGCCGAAGACAACGGCTGCCTGGTGGGCAAGCGCTACGTCGATGCCGCGGACACGATCGAAGTGCTGTGCACCAAGGGCGGCAAGGGTGCCATACGGGCAAACGGTCAGGCCCTCACGGTGAAGCAGGCGAAGGCGCTTCCTTCGTCCGACTGAGAGAAGGCGGACCATGAATCTGGTCATGCTGTTGGAAATGGCGGCGGAGACTTACCCCGACCGCGTTGCCGTCAAGTCGGGCGGCGAATCCCTGACCTACGCCGAACTGCAGCGGGCGTCCTGGGCGGCGGCGGCAAAGATCACTGCCAGCGGCTGCGGTTACCTGGGTCTGATCGACATCAGCAGCGTTGCCGTACCGGTCGCCATTTTTGCCGCGGCCTACGCCGGCGTGCCGTATGTGCCGATCAACTACCGCCTGACGGCGCAGGAGATGGAAGCCCTGCTGGAACGCATTGCCCCGGCGCTGCTGATCATCGGCGCCGAGTACGCCAAACCATTGACGCTGCCCGCTGCCGTGCAGCCGGTGCTCACCGCTGACTTCCTCGCCGCCTGCCGCGCTGCGCCCGCCGCCGTCATGACGGCCGATGGCGAACCCGGCGACGTCGCCATCCAGCTATTCACCAGCGGCACCACCGGCAAGCCGAAAGCGGCTTTGCTGCGTCACGAAAACCTGATGTCCTACATTCTCGGTACGGTGGAGTTCGGCTCGGCCGCCGAGGAAGACGCCATCCTGGTGACCGTGCCGCCGTATCACATTGCCGGCATTTCGGCGGTGCTGAGTTCCACCTACGCCTGCCGGCGCATGGTGCAAATGCCGAATTTCGAGGCGCGCGAGTGGCTGCGCCTGTGCCGCGAGGAAAACGTCAGCAACGTCTTCCTGGTGCCGACCATGCTGGCGCGCGTCGTCGAGGAAGTCGAGAGCGGTGCCGCGGCCGCACTGCCGGCCTTGCGCGCCATTGCCTACGGCGGCGGCAAGATGCCCTTGCCGGTGATCGAGAAAGCGCTTCGCCTCTGGCCGCAGGCCGACTTTACCAATGCCTACGGCCTGACCGAAACCAGTTCCACCATTGCCCTGCTCGGGCCGGACGAGCATCGCGCGGCGGCCGGCAGCAGCGATCCCGCAGTACGGCGGCGTCTGGGCAGCGTGGGGCGGCCGCTTCCCGCCATCGAGATGGAGATCCGCGATGACGATGGCAATGTTCTCGGCGCCGACCAGTCCGGTCTGATCTTTGTCCGCGGCGGACAGGTTGCCGGCGAATACCACGGGTCGGGCAGCCAGCTCGACGCCGAGGGCTGGTTTCCGACCAGGGATCGCGGTTCGCTCGACGCCGAAGGCTTCCTCTTTCTCGAGGGGCGTGATGATGACGTCATTGTGCGGGGCGGCGAGAACATCTCCCCGGGCGAGATCGAAGATGTGCTGCTGGAGCATCCGGCGGTGGCCGATGTTGCCGTGGTGGCCATTGCCGATGCGCAATGGGGCGAAGCCGTGGCAGCCGCCATCGTGCTCAAGGACAAGGCCGGGGTCACCGTGAGCGAACTGCAGGACTGGGTCAAGACCCGGCTGCGCTCCTCGCGGGTGCCGGCGGCCATCAATTTCCAGGCGGAATTGCCCTACAACGAGACGGGCAAGCTGTTGCGCCGCGTCGTGCGTCAGGAGTTCGGCAAATGAATCGCCGCGAGCAGGTGACATCCATGGAGGATAGACAGACATGAGCGTTGTATTTTGTTCCTGGGGCGATGCGCTTGAAGGCGGTGGCGTCGAGGGCCTGACCCTGGCGCGCAAGCTGGCCGCGGAATCGGCTGCCGAGCTGAGCTGGCTGGTGATCGGCGGGGTCGCCGCCGCTGCCGAAGAGACAGCCGCGCGTTACGGCGTGGCCGTGCTGGATGTGATCAGCGATGCAAAACTTGCCGCTTACGGCAATGACGCCGTGGTCGCCGCCCTCAGCCAGTATTGCGCGCAGCGCGCGCCGCAGACGCTGATTTTCAACCAGAACACCGCAGCGCGAACCGTCGTGCCCCTGCTCGCCGGCCGTCTCGGCGTACCGGTGGTGATGAACGCCTTCGCCGTGGCGAAGAGCGGTGACGGCATGGACGTCACGGCGACCGCCTTCGGCGGCGACACGCATGTGGTCTATCACATGGCGGCTGCGGTGAATATCATCGCCGTGGTGACGACCTCGCTGCGCGCCGAGGAAGTGGCGCAGCCCGTGCCGGCGCGGAAGAATTCGATCAGTGTCGATCTCGCCGCGGTGGCGGAACGTTTCCGTGTCGTCGCCTCGCCCAAGGCCGAGGGGCCGCGCCTGGAGGATGCCGAGATCGTCGTCGCCGGCGGCCGCGGTCTGGGCAGCGCGCAGAATCTCGACCTGGTCAAGCAACTGGCCGACCAGCTCGGCGGCATGTGGGCGGCATCGCGCCCCCTGGTCGATGACGGCTGGGTCGATTCCTCGCGCCAGGTGGGACTCACCGGCAAGATCACGCGCCCCGGTCTTTACGTCGCAGCGGGCATTTCCGGCGCCAGCCAGCACATGGCCGGCTGTTCCGCGGCGAAGACCATCGTCGCCATCAACAAGGATGCCGATGCGGCGATTTTCCGCTACGCGCGCTACGGCATCGTCGGCGACTGCCTGCAGGTATTGCCCGAATTGATCAAGGCCGCTGCGGCCTGAGGAGAGAGGAATGAGTCAGCAAAGCTCGCCCTGCGTACCGGGGCTGTTTACGGAAGAAGGCGGCGCCCGGGTGCTTGGCAACCGCTGCGTCACATGCAACACGCCCTACTTCCCCAAGGCCTCGGCCTGCCACAATCCGCGCTGCACCGAATCGAAGATGGAAGATGCGGCGTTCGGCGGCAAGGGCGTGATCTGGAGCTACTCGGTGGCGGATTTCCCGCCGCCGCCGCCGCACAAGTTCGACAAGCCTTTCAAGCCCTATGTGATCGGCGTGATCGATATGGAAAATGGTCTGCGCATCGTCGGCCAGCTGGTGGATCCCCTGGAAAAAGTCCAGGTGGGCGCCAAGGTGGAACTGGTGATCGCCCCCGTCTATCACGAGGACGACAAGGCTTACACCTCCTGGAAATTCAAACTGGTCTGAGGCGGCGAGGAGAATACAAATGCAAGAAGTTGCTGTTCTGGGAGTAGGTGTCCATCGCTTCGGCAAAACCGGGGACGATATCGTCGGCACCAAGTCCGTTACCCAGTTGTGCCGCCATGCCGTCGATATGGCCCTGAAGGATGCCGGTGTGTCCTGGAGCCAGATCGGCGCCGTGACTGCCGCCAGTTCCCGTTTTTCCGGGGGCAAGGGCTGGGGGTTGAATGGCAACGACGTTGTCGAGGACATGGGCTCCACCGGTATTCCCGTCTATAACATGTCGGCGGGTTGCGCCGCCGGCGGCAATGCCTTCAATGTCGGCTATTCGATGGTGGCCGGCGGCATCTATGACATGGTGCTGGTGGTGGGCGGCGAAGTGATGCCCAAGGGCATGATCCAGACCTCGGGCCTGGAAGATCCCAACGATCCGGAATTCCTGCGCCAGCGCTGCGTGGGCATGCCCGGGCCGTCCTTCTGGTCCACTCTGGCCCGGCGGCGCATGTTCGACTATGGCACGACGGAAGAGCAGTTCGCCAAGGTGGTGGTGAAGGCGCGCAAGATTTCCGTGAACAATCCCTTTGCCCGTTTCCAGAAGGAAGTGTCCCTGGCCGAAGTGCTGGCCTCGCCCTATGTCAGCAATCCCCTGCGCCTGTTCGAGATCTGCCCCGTCTCCAACGGCGCTGCGGCAGTGGTGATCTGCTCCAAGGCCAAGGCGCGGCAGTTTACGGCCAATCCCGTCATGGTGGCGACCAGTGCCGTGGCCACGGTGGATTTCTCCGATGCCTTGCCCCGCGGCCTGTCCGGTCCGGTGCCGAAGGGTCCGAGTTTCCATACCGAGTCGAAGGCGGTGGTGCTGAAAGCCTTCGAGCAAGCCGGCATCGGTCCCAAGGATGTCAGCTTTACCGAGCTTCAGGACAATTGCTGCTTTTACGAACTGGCCTATCCCGAGGAGTGGGGCCTGTGCCAGCCGGGCGAAGCCGAGCGCCTGCTGGATGCCGGCGAGTATGCCCCCACGGGCCGCATGCCGATCAATCCCTCCGGCGGTTTCGTCTCCTTCGGCGAGGCCACCACTGCCATGGGCGTGTGGCAGATCGCCGAACTGACCTGGCAGTTGCGCGGCCAGTCGGGTGGACGCCAGGTTCCCAATGCCAAGGTCGGTCTCGCCCAGACCAACGGCCTCGGCGGCAATGCCACGGCGGCGATACTCAAGCGCTAGCTAGACGGCCATGAAGTACGGGTACGCGGTGATGCTGGTGGTGGTGGCCTTGGTCGCCATCAGCCTGGCCGTGGGCCTGCGTCGCATACGCCGGCAAATTGCGCTGGGTGCCGTGCCGCTGCCGGCGGAAATCAACGGCAACGCCCTGCTGACGCGCGGCCTGCTGCTGTCGCGCCTGTTCAAGCGGCCCGCCTCCGGCATCGCGCACATGCTGCTGGTTCTCGGCGCCGTGCTGGAGCTTTTCGCGCACGCCCAGTACGCGCCCTACACCGGCGACGTGATCGACTTCGGTTCATGGTTCCTGGACTACGGACGGGAACTCGCCGCGATCATGATGCTCGCCGGCGTCCTGTTCATGGTGCTGCGGCGCTTCTTCCCGCCCGAGCGGCTCACTGCAGGAAAAGCGCGTCCCGGCTTTACCGGCATGAATATCCTGCTGCTGCTGGCCGTCACATTCGGTCTGGTCGGCAGCCAGGTGAATGTGGTCTTGCCCGGTTTCATGCCCTGGTGGTGGCTGCATGGCCTGCTCACCCTTGGATTCATCGCCCTCATCGCCCACACCCCGATGTCCCACATCGTGCTCGGTCCGGTCAATTCGGCACTGGCGCCGCGGCGCCCGGGAATTACCCTGCCTGCCATCGACTTCGAGGCGGAGCCGCCGGAAGGCGAGGACCTGCGCCTGGGGGCAAGCAAGTTGGCCGACCTGAGCCAGAAGAGCCTGCTCGATTTTTCCGCCTGCCTCTGGTGCGGACGCTGCCACGAGGCCTGTCCGGCGGCGCAGACCGGCAAGCCGCTATCGCCGAAGAAGATCATGCTTATCTGCGCCGAGTACCTTGCCCAGGGCCGCGAGCAGGATGAGGGGCTGATCGATGAACTGGGCATGGAGGCCATCTTCAATTGCACCAGCTGCGCCGCCTGCGTCGAAGAGTGCCCGGTCTCCAACAATCCGGCGGAAGTCGTCATGGAATTCCGTCGTCATTTCGTCATGAGCCGTTCGGATATGCCCGAGACCATGGCCGCCGCCAACGCCAACCTGGAGAAGCGCGGCCATCCCTTCTTCGGCACCGCGGCCAATCCAGACGACTGGCAGCAGGGGCTCGACGTGCCGCTGTTCGAGGCGGGCAAGACCGAGTACCTGCTCTGGATCGGCTGCTCGGTCGCCTACGAGGAGCAGGCCCAGCGTGCGGCGCGTGCCATGGTGCGCCTGCTCGAACTGGCGGGGATCTCCTACGGCATCCTCGAAGGCCCGCACTGCACCGGCGATCCGGCCAAGATGATGGGCAACGAGATGCAGTTCGTGGACATGGCCCAGGCCAACATCGAGGAGTTCCGCGAACTCGAGGTGCGCAAGGTGATCACCGTCTGCGCCCATTGCTTCAACAGTTTCGAACGCTACTACCCGCAGCTCGGCGGCAACTGGGAGACCATTTCCCATGCTGTCTTCATCGACCGCCTGGTGAGCGAGGGCAAGCTCCTGCCCAGGGCGTCGCAGCGCAAGATCACCTTCCACGATCCCTGCTATCTGGCGCGCCACAACGACATCGTCGAGCCGGGGCGCCGCGTCGTCAGCGCGCTCGGGCAACTGGTCGAAATGCCGCGCAGCGGCAAGGACGGCTTCTGCTGCGGCGCCGGCGGCGGCAATTACTGGGGCGGTCAGGGCGGCACGGCGCGCATCAGCGACGTGCGCATCGAAGAAGCCCTGGCTACCGGCGCCGAGCGCGTCGCCACGGCCTGTTCCTTTTGCCAGCTGATGCTGACTTCCAGCGCCAGCAAGCACAGCGAGGAACGCAAGGTATTCGACATCGCCGAATTGATGGTCGAAGCCATCGAGGGCTGAGAGCGGAAGCGCTGATCTTTACCCGGGAGTAGCCAGCTTCTCGGCCCAACGCAGGGCATCCCACTGCGCCTGATTGATCTGAGCGGCGTCCAGGCCCAGTGTTGTCGCCAGGCTGACAACCTGCTTAACTTCCCCCGCCTCGAGCGCCTCGGCCAGCATCAACAACATGCCCAGCGTGCCCTGGCGGTCCAGCACTGCTTGCAGCACCACTTCGGGCAGCGGCAGCCGCGCCAGCACCTCGATCAGCGGACGGCCGAACACCACGTCCAGCAGCGATACCATTCCGACCACAAACAGGTTGTCCTGTTCATGCCTGGGAACGACATCGCGCCCCAGCAACTCGATCAGCCGGCTGCGGCATAGCACCGTCTTCATTAACGCCGCAGGTGTTTCGCCCTTGCCTGCGGTATAGAGCAACAGAGCCACCCAGCGATAGAGTTGCTTGTAGCCGAGGATCTGCACCGCATGCGCGACGCTGGTGACCTTGCGTACCATCCCCATGCCGGCCGAGTTGATGTAGCCGAGAAACTTCAGCATCAAGGTGGGATCGTGTTTGAATGCCTCTTCAATTTTTTTGGGCGATGCCTGGGCACCCACAAGATCAAAAATCTGCACCAGTTGCGCCAGACCGGCACCCGGTTCGCGGCCGGGCACGATTTCCGGTCGGGTAAAGAAGTAGCCCTGAAACAGGTTGAATCCGGCGTCCCGACAAAAGCGGTACTGCCTGCTGTCGCTTACCCCTCGCGCAATGCAGCGCACCGGTTGGTCCTTGAGCTGGGCATAGCGCTGGTAGAAAACGAAGGGATCCAGGCTGGACAGATCGAGCTTGACGAACTCGGCACGCACCAGCAATTCGGGGCTGGCATCAATCAGATTCCAGTCGTCGATACATAGACCGATATGCCGGCGGCGCAGACTGTCGCAGGCCAGCAGCATGGCTTCCCGCACGGCAGGATCGGGGCTCAGCTCCCCGGAAAGATCAAGCACCATCCGGCCGTCCGGCAGCAACTCAAGAAAATCCGCGTCGGCGAGCAAGGAGATGTCCACTTGCAGAAAAATCCGCTTGCCGTCCGGCAGCCAGGCGTCATCCAGGTCACCCAGCAGATGTGCCAGAACAGCCGCGCTGCCCGCCAGGGGCTCGGTCGAGTCCTGAATCCCCGAGGTATGCTGGCGCAATTCGTAGCCGAACGTATCGCCATCCCGGCCGACTACCGGTTGCCGTTCAATCCAGGCCCGGGAAAGCTCAGCAGATAGCGGAAGGGGTTCGTTCATGGCATCCGGATGTTGTGCAAAGTTCAACTCTTCTATTTACGACCTGTCCGGGCTGGACTTTAGCCCGCGTCACCCAGGGCCTGGTTTGCCCATACCAGGGCCTGTGCAGCCGCCGCCGTATAGGCCGTGTCATCGATGCCGCAGCGTTCAAGGGCCTGCGCCATCTGCTCCGGCGACGTGCTGGCATCGGCTTCACCGAGAACGGCCAATGCCAGGGCGTCGGCATGGGTGCCGGGGCTTCCAAGCAGGGCGTCGCGAACGACGTCGGGCAACGTGGCTTGCTTGAGCAACTCGGGCAGCGGCCGGCCAAGTGCAATATCGAGCAGCGAAAACAGTCCGATCAGGAACAGATGATCTTTGGCATTGGGGATATGCCCCTTGCCTGAAAGCAGTTCAAGCGTGCGGCCTCGCACCAGGGCACGTTCGGCAAGCGAGCGTTCGCGATAACTCGGGTTGGCAAAATCGAACAGCAGCAAAGACATCCAGCGGTAGAACTTTTCACGCCCGATGAGCACCAGCGCCTGGGTCAGGTTATCGATGGGTTGCTGCAAGCCCATGGCGGGCGAGTTGAGATAGCGCAGCAATTTATAGGACAAGGTCGGTTCATTCTTGAGCTGGTCGGCAATCAAGGCAAAACTCTTGTCGCTGCGCACCATGTTCAGAATCGGCAGCACGGCGATGCGATTGATGCCGCCGCCGGTGGCGTTGAAACTCTCGCGACTGGTAACAAAAGGCCCCTGAAACAGGTCGAAACCGCATTTGACGCAGAACTGAAAATCGTCGTGACTTTGCACATCGCGGGCAACCAGGCGGGATGGCGATGTTCCGGCGCGGTGCTTTTTTCTCAACCCGGCGGCCAGGGACTTCAGATCAATGCCGTCGAACGCCGTGACGTCGATCTGAATGAAGTCGAGATCGATCAGCGGGCAATCGGTGTCAGCAACGTCATGAATCATCAAACCCAGAAAAAATCCGATCTGCTTGAGTTCGGCAAGCCGGATGCCAACGGCGTTCCAGTCCGTCATCTGCTGTGCCACTTCGATGACCAGCACGGTATTCTGCGGCGGCAGCTGGTCGATCAGCGCATTGTTCAGAGACTCGACTGAAAGGCTGACAAAGGCCAGGCGGTGCCCAAGCAATGAGCTGACACCGGCAAGGCGGGTAAGAAGCGCAGCATCATAGGCGCGCTTGGCCATGCCGCCGCGCCGGTGCAGCCTGGCCTTCAGCGTCGTCAGCAGAGAAAACTCATAGCCGGCGATTTTTTCAGCACGATCAAGAATCGCTTCGCGGCGGACAAAGGAGCTTTGTTTGTCGTCGGCGGTCTGCAGCGGTACGGCTCTGTCCAAGCGAGCGAAGTCATCCGAGTTCTTCGTCTCGTTGCCTTGTGCGGCAGCAGGCGTGTCCGGGGGCTTGCGCGGCCAGCCCAGCAGACGTTGCAGAAGTTTCAGCATGGCTTGGCTAAACGCCTGCCGCGGCGGTTCCGGGATGGGCAAGCACGACGAGGCCGGGTTTCACTTCCATCTCTCCGATGCAGTTGTTGGTGAAGGCCAAATTATCAGTCGATACGAATTCAACGGCAACATCATACGCGGCGTCTAATGCACGCCCGCCAGTTCCGAATCCGCCTGCGTCAGACGACCGACGAGGATATTCAGGAACGCCTTGTTGAACTTGAGCTGGCAGGCTTCCGTCGCGCTGGCCAGTGAGTCGCCCTTGATCTTGAGCACGGTTGCCGGGGTGATCGTGACGATAGTGGCGCTGCGCGGAACGGTGCTTTGCTTTATGTAGCACATCTCGCCGAAGCAATGGCCCGCACCATGCGATCCCAGGCTCCGGCTGCCTTTGCTGATCCTCACCTCACCTTCGGCGAGGATGAAAAAGAAGTTCCCGTCGTCGCCTTCATGGAACAGATAGGTGCCGGCAGGAACACGCCCCCAGACACTGATGCGCACCACTTCCCAGAGTTCGATGTCAGCAAAGCCGGCGAAGAACGGCAGGCATTTGAGGGTGTTGAATTTCGCCGTTTCGGAGACGGCCTCCTGCGGCAGATCAAGTTCCGCAATTTCGGCCAGATCTTCCGAGAATTCCCGCCAACTGGCGTATCGCTCGGCGCAGTCCTTGCGCATTGCCGTGGCGACAGCGGTTTCAACCCGCAGCGGCAAACCGGGCCGCAGGCTGCGGACGCTGACAGCCTCATCATTCAGAATCTTGTGCGTCAGTCCATAGTTGCTCTCGGCCTCGAAGGGCATGCGTCCGGTAAGCAGGCGGTACATCGCCACCCCCAGGGAGTAAATGTCCGTCTGCTGGGTCAAGGTGTCCTGCCGGATCTGCTCGGGCGACATATACGCCGGCGATCCGACGCCGACCACCTGGGTTTCTTCGCTCCGTGTCAGAACGGCGGCGCCGAAGTCGGCGATCTTGATGTCGCCGTTGGCGCAAAGCATTATGTTCGCCGGCTTGATGTCGCGATGGATGACCCCGTGCCTGGAGGCGAATTCGAGTGCCAGCGCGGCCTTGAAAATGATTTCCACCACCTTTTCGACCGGCAGCAATGATTCCGGCTGGGAATATTTCTCCAGGGTTTCGCCCTCGACGTACTCCATCACGATGTAGTTGCGCTCCACGCTCAGCGAGGCATCATATATTTCCATGATGTGTGGATGAACGATGCGGCCGGCCAGCGAGGCTTCATTGGCCAGCAGTTTGCGAAACGTGTGCCCGTGTTCCGGGTCCGACAAGGTGGCGGAATTGATCAGTTTCAGGGCGACCTGGCGTTCGGAAAATGCATCGTAGGCGAGATAGACGGTACTCGTCGCGCCGCTGCCGAGGACGCGGACAATCTCATACTTGTCGATACTTTTTGGCGCGCCTGATTCCATACGGAGACCTCATGATGACGGGGATATAACGCCCGCATCATATCGGATGTCGCGGCTGCGGAGTGTTTTCAGGAGGTCCGGGGCGATCGGGGAATCGTCAAGAGAAGCTATCTGGGCATCACGAAACCGGCCGCACGGTACATGGCCTGAATATTCTCGCGCCCGAGACGTCCCTCCATGTCGCGATGCACCGGCATCATCGCCAGTTTCATTTCTTCGCGTTCCGCTGCCGTCGGCTGGTATATCACCGCTTTGCCGGCAGCCTTGATCTTGTCCATTGCGTCGCTTTCTTCAGCCGCTCCGAGGGCGTTCGCATAAGTCGTGGCATCCGCAACCGCGCCGTCGAGAATGCTGCGGATGTCGGCAGGAAGTCCATCCCAGAACTTCTTGTTGGCGACGATGGCATAGGCCTGATGGGTGTGATGCAGGAGCGAGACAAATTTCTGAACCTCAAAGAATTTTTGCGTCCAGACATTGGACAGCACCGTTTCCGCACCATCGACAACGCCGGTCTGCAAGGCCATATAAACTTCGGAGAAGGCCAGAGTTTGCGGCAGGACACCGATTGTCTTCATCTGTGCTTCGATGACCTTCGACGAGTTGATGCGGATCTTCAAGCCCTTGTAATCGGCAAGGCGACGGATCGGCCGGTTGGCGGTAATGACGCGAAAACCTGCGTCCCAGTAGGCCAAGCCGCGAATCCCCCGCGATTCGAGCTTCTTCAGCATCGACTGACCAAGGGGGCCGGCGGCGACGCGCTGAAACGTCTCAATGTCGGGCGTTATGAAGGGCAGGTCGAAAGCCTCGAACTCCTTGAATCCAAGCGGTCCGAATTTCGAGATCGACGGCGCCAGCATCTGAACCGAGCCGATCTGCAGCGCTTCCAGTTCCTCCTTGTCCTTGAACAACATGCTGTTCGGATGAACATCGACCCGCACACGTCCCTGCGTCCGTTCTTCCGCGAGCTTCTTGAAGCGCTCGGCCCCCTGACCCTTCGGCGTATCGACAGCCGCCACGTGACTGAACTTGATCACGATAGGATCGGCGGTTTCGGCCAGGGCCGGCGAAGGCCCCGTCAATAGCAGGGCAATAGCGTTAAGAGCGATAAGCAGTGAGCGCATTGTGAAGGGCCGGAGTTAAAAAGTTGAGGCTTTCAGCATATCAGATCGGGATGCTGAAACTCCTGTCCGGCGCGGCACAGCGCGGAACAACAGAGAAAGGCGTGTTGTCATGTGCGTTGACGAACAACTGAATGGCAAAGGCCACCGTGCTAGCGGAGTCCGGCCGGGCGTGAGCGTGGGCCGAAAAATTCCTTCAGCATGAAGTCCTCCAGGCCCTCGTTGTCTTCGGCGCGCGCCGACAAGACGATGGTGCGGTCCAGACGTTGCGACTCCCAGTTGAAGTTCCCCTGGTAGTAACGCCGGATCAGTTCGATCATCTTGCGAATGATCGCAATTTCGATGTTGGCGTTCGTGCCCAGATCGACGTTGATGTATTCGCGCCGGGAATTGCTCGAATCGGTAGTCCAGCCGCGAAAAGAGAAGGACGCTGTGCGTGATTCCACGCTGACAAGTTGAAAAATGCCGTTGGTGCCCGAAGTCATGTTGCGCTTGACCCGGGCCATCCTGATTTCGTCTTCCGACGGCTCGCGTCCGTCGGCGACGGTCGCTGCGTTCTCCCTGTCGGAAAAACCATCGGTGCCGCGGCGGCGCGCTCTCGCGGCATTGACATAGGCCTGCAGGTCCGCCGGCGTATCTGCGGCGCCCGGGGGTAGCACCGGATTCACCGGCCGGGTCAGGTTTTTCTCAGGCGACTTGTTCGCGGCAATGACCGGATCCTGCCGTGTCCTTTGCCGCTGAGCCACCTGTGGTTGAACCCGACCCCCGGCAGCAGTGGCGGCCGAAGCCTGCTCGCCCTGCGGCGGTGTGCGTGGCCGCAGATTCACCACCAGGGAGTCGCCGTTTTTGGCAAACGGCTCACCGGTACCCGCGCGTTGCTGGGGAACCACAAACAACACCAGCAAATGCACGATGAGCGATCCAACGAAGGCGTACAGCGTGCTGCGGCGAATGCTCAGGTGCAGGTAGGGGTCTCGCGGCGGCGACATTTCCGGGGCAGATAGCGTTGGGTCGATTCCGGATTGCATCGTCAAATTACCAATCAACCCCGGCTTCCTATTAATTCATCCTGCTTGGCACATCTTTCTGAGACAGGGGCGCCCGCAATTCGCCGGAGCAGCCGCCATCTGCGTCCATTTTAGCGGTTGGAAGGTCCTGCTGATGTAACGCCGCAACCCGTCAGGGGAAAATTTCCCGTGTGTTGCCGTCGCTTAAGCACGTCCGCTGCGGATGAAGTCGAGCCTGAACGGCAGGAAACCAAGCCCGAAACCTGCCGCTATGTTTCGCTCCGGCTCAATGAACGCAGCAGAGTTGCAAACAACTCAGCGGGGTTAAAGGGCTTGACCAGGAAGTCGTTCATCCCCGCCGCAATGCAGCGCGCCTTGTCCTCGGTAAATGCGTTGGCTGTCATGGCAATGATCGGTGTATCCCGATACCCGGGAAGCTGCCGTATCGCCTGCGTCGCCTCCATCCCGTTCAGGTTCGGCATCTGCATGTCCATGAAGATGGCCGCGTAGCTGTTCCTTCGCGCCAGGGCGATAGCCTCGGCGCCATCCTCCGCTGTATCCGCGACGAGATCGACTGCTTCAAGCTGAATCACGGTGACTTCGCGGTTGATCGGCTCGTCATCAACCACCAGAATGCGCCGGCCGGAGTAGCGATGCCGGATCTCGGCTTCGGCATCGAGTGCCGCTTCCGTCGGCGCTGGTGCAGTCGTGCCGCCCTTCTTAAACTTCACAGAGAACCAGAACGTGCTGCCGACCCCCGGCGTGCTGTCAGCGCCGGTTTCACCGCCCATCAGTTCGGCCAGTCGCTTGGTAATCGCCAGTCCGAGGCCGGTGCCGCCATACTTGCGGTTCATCGAATTGTCGGCCTGCTCGAAGGTGCTGAAGAGCCGGGACATGGCGTCGGGTTCGATGCCGATGCCGGTATCCCTTACCTCGAAGCGCACCAGCACCGAATCGGCCGTTTCCTCCTGCTTGAGGGTACGCAAGGTCACGGTGCCTTGTTCGGTGAATTTGACGGCGTTGGTGGCGTAGTTGAGCAATGCCTGTTGCAGCCGCGTCGGGTCGCCCACCAGGTTGTGTGGCAGGTGCCCGGTCTCGATCAGCAGGTGGATACCCTTGGCCTTGACTCGCTCCGACAGGATGGAACTGACATTGGCCAGCAGACTGCTGACGACGACCGGGGCTTCTTCCAGGGTGAACTTGCCGGCCTCGATCTTCGAGAGGTCGAGGACGTTGTTAATGACCGACAACAGGTGCTGGGCCGAGGCGTCGATGGTATCGAGGCGTTGCTCCTGTTTGCTGGTGACACCTTCGCGGCGCAGGATGTTGGCCATGCCGATGATGCCGTTCATCGGCGTGCGGATTTCGTGGCTCATGTTGGCGAGGAAGGCGCTCTTGGCGACATTGGCGGCCTCGGCAGCATTTTTTGCCTCGGCCAGTTCGGCGGTTCGCTTTTCGACCGACTCCTCAAGGTGCTGTCGGTACTGCTCCAGTTCAGCTTCGGTTTGCTTGCTTTCTGTGATGTCTACGTGAGTTCCGATCATGCGCAGCGCTCGACCCAGGGGATCTCTGGAAATTGCCCTGCCGCGACCAAGTATCCATTTCCAGGAACCGTTCTTCGTCTGCATGCGGTACTCGACCTTGAAGCTCTGGCACCGGTTTTCAATGCAATCCTGATTGATTGACCAAGTTCGTTGGCGATCGTCAGGATGGATCACCTCGGACCATTTGCGACCGGTAGCGGGAAACTCGCCGGGCTCATAACCAAGCATGCGGAAATAGGTCGGGCTGAAGTACCCCGTATCGCTTTCGATGTTCCAGTCCCATAGCCCGTCGGCACTTGCCTCCATGGCCAGACGAAAACGCTCTTCACTTTCTCGCAATGATTGTTCGCTCTGCTTTAATTGGCGGTAAGGTCTTTCAATCGTCGTAACGACAAATGCGCGATAGATGAACAGGTAGGAGATTACCTTGTAGATATGGCCGAGGAGATTGAAGACGTCGGTGACCTCCGCATAGAGCGTGAAGAAAAATTCGCTCATGGCCATGGTACATAGGGCACCAAACAGGGGTGCTGCACTGAATGGCTGTGGTCTGCTCATGCGTACCCACAGTGCCGTCACTGCAGCGATATTGATGGCGATAATCGCGTATTCGAGGTACTGCTTGAGCGGGGTTAGTCCCTTGCCGGGAACAAGAAACAATTCCCTGGTCGAGTCTTGATGGAACAGGAACAGCCAGTGCAGGAAGCCGACGGCGATGAGCACTCCAATCAGCAGCAGGTAGCGCATCGCATCGGTGGCAGACGGGCGCCATGGTGCGACAATTGCCAACAGGAGTCCCGCAGCGGCCACCGCCCGCGCCGTCAGCCAAAAGTAGATCGCCTTGTCCGGACCATTGGGGGTAACAAAGTCCGGCATGCCATAGAAGGAAAAGGTATGCGTAAAGTCAAGAAAGCCTACCCCGAGGAAAATGCATGCGAGTATGGACAGGGTTCCCGATGCCCCCTCGCCGTAGATCTTCCATCCCACGGCAAATACCAATACCGAGACGACAATCGAAGCCATCTCAAGCAGCATGTGCAGGGGCATGTAACCGGCAATACCGCGAGCACCGGCCGGGGGCGGCAACACCCACGCCAACACCAAGCCAAGCATAAGCAACGCCACGGCAAGAAGCACGCCGCGTATGGCCGGGCCATGACTGGGGTCCAGCCCCAAGGTCCTTCGTTCGTCAGTCAGACCAGGACTCACGATGCAGCGCATTCCATAAGAGTATCGTTCCGGATCATACGGGGTACCTGCCGCCAACCATTCTGCTCTATTTGCCCGAGCGTCTCATCAGGACCTGGCTATTGCCCTGCCCGGAGCGAAACATGGACACACTATCGGTATTCCTGATGCGTATATGTGACTTAGGTCAACACGCCAGTAGATACGCCGGCAACAAGGAGAGCCTTTCGTCAGCTCAATCTAATGTCGGTTCCCGTTGCATTGCAGCCGGCCAGGCTCAGAACCCTGGTTTTGCGCGGGTCAGCGGCGGTTCCGGACTGACTGGCGGCTGATGATGAAGGCATCGTCAGCTAAGCGGGCAAGCCGGCGATCGATTCCGGCTGCATTGCCGCCCCGCTGTCGCATTTGTTCTCACGATCAAGCAACGGCGCCGGCGAGCCAGCGTGCCGTGCGGAGCAGGCGGGCATCGTCGCCTACACGACCGACAAGTTGGACTCCCAGCGGCAGGCCATTGCCTGCTTGCAGAAGGGGCAGGCTGATGGCAGGCATTCCGCAAAAGGTCCATAGCGTACAAAACATCGGGCTGCCGGTCGAATCCAGGCCGAGGGGTGCGGCACCCGCCACCGCGGGGGTCAGAATCGCGTCGCAGCGATCGAAAATCTCGTCGAGAGACTCGGTCACCGGTCTGATGCGCTCCAGCGCCTTCAGGTAAGCGACGGCGCTTATTGCATATCCGCGCTCGAGTTGGCCGCGCAGCGAAGCGGACAGTTGCCCGGCGCCACGCTCGTAGTCGGCCGCGTAGTTTGCGGCGAGGTCCGCCTCCATGACTGTGGCGTGCCAATCGAGCGCCTTCGCAGCCGGGTCGGGCAGCACAAATTCTTCGACATGCTCGCCGAGACGATCAGCGAGTTCGCCGAAACCCTCGCGGAGATCCGCATCGACCTGCGACCACCACGGCGTCTTGACCAGAGCCAGTTTGGGCGGCAGGGGCGGATTCTCGTCGCACACCTTCTGCAGCGGTAGTGCGGCACGCGGCAGCATGCCGGGTTGGTTGGGATCGTAAGTCGACAGCACCTCGCCCAGCAGAGCCAAATCCTCGACGCTGCGGCCGAAGCCGCCGACCTGATCCAGGCGCGGCGACTGCATCAGGATGCCCTGGCACGAGACCAGTCCGCGACTGGGTTTGAAACCGAATACGCCGCAATATGCGGCCGGCCGAATCAGCGAGCCGTTGGTCTGTGTGCCCAGTGCCAGCGGCACCATGCCGGCCGCCACCGCTGCGGCGGAACCACTTGAGGAGCCGCCGGGAGTGTGCGCGAGATTGTGCGGATTGCGCGTCTTGCCGGGGAAGTAGGTGGCCAGTTCGGTCGTCACCGTCTTGCCCATGATGATCGCGCCGGCGGCACGCAGCAGATCAACCACCTTGGCGTCATGCGTTGGCATGCGTCCGGCGTGCAGCGGCGTGCCGTCCTCTGTCGGCATGTCAGCCGTATTGATGATGTCTTTAATGCCGACCGGAACGCCGTGCAAGGGGCCGAGCGGCTTGCCGCTCTCCCGCAGTTCGTCTGCTCGCCGGGCCTGTGCCAGCGCGTGGTCCGGGTCAAGGTATGCCCACGCCTGCACCTCCGGTTCGCGCAGCTTGATCTGCTCGAGGCACTGCCGCACCAGATCAGCGGCACTGAACAATCCATCGCGGATGCCTTGGGCCGCCTGGCGTGCGCCGAGCAGGTTTAATTGATCCATGTCGTTCTCGCGTCCCGGAGTTGGCCGGATCCAGCCAGCCGATCAGCGCACTCTATCACGGCCATATTGACCGGATTGCAGGGCGGGCTGCAAACCCGAGTCGTATGCCAATGTCAATGACCGACAGGCTGAGTTTGCCCGGTATTGGCAGATTGCGGCTCGAAGTTGTAGTCGAGCGTATGCGTTGAGTCGCAGTCAATCATTACGTTGACGCCATCGTCAAACGCCAGGACCCAGCGAACTGTCCCAGTACAAGCGGCCGAAACGGTTTCAGATTTCCTGCTGGTGCAATATCGAGCCCGTCGTGAATATGGCGAAGCGATAAATCGGGCGCGCTGAGGTCGGGGTTTGAGTTAAAAATCTGCTGAATTGACGCCATGTCAGACTCGTTCACATATGGAGTGATCAATGGCGCCAGTGTTTGTGCAGTCGATGACCCAATCGAAGCAAACAAGAATGCTGCAGCAACCAGGGGCAACAATAATCTATCGATCAACTTGTTCATCCGTTGATTTCTTTTTGGGGGTGCGGATAACTCGTAGAGGAAAGCTCCCGAAACCGCCGGCGGTACTTGCTTTGGAGCAGCATGACGGCTGCTTGAAGTTCCCCACAGCAAGAAGCATACGACCGGTACGCATGACTCAAACCTCAGTTGCAGGCTGGGAGGATCCAGAAGGTTTGACCCTACGCTCAATTTCAAAAAATAGATATTGAGCGAAAGTAGTAGGACGGAATGTGGTCCCCAAAAGTGCCAAGATTCTTGCGCCACTACCAGTCGCATCGTCACTTCAATCGGCATGCAATCGGCCAACCGAGCCACGCTCCAAGTTGATGTCGTCAATGATTGTTGCCTTGATCACAATATTGATCGATATCAAGGCCGCCATTTGCTGCTGGCATAAGATGCCGCACGTGCGCAACCTTTTGAGGATCAAGACGTGATTGAAATACTGCAAAGTGCTCGCACCGATTGGTATCCGAGAGCGGGAGCCATGCAATGAACATATCCAGCGCCGTCGTCCATGCCCGACCGGGCGCGGTGGCGGTCGTTGAGGCCGGGCTGGCAGAGTTGCCTGGCGTAGAGATTCATGGCGTCTCGCCTGAAGGTAAGTTGATAGTCACCATTGAAACCGAAGACGACGGCAGCAACGCGGCCACCTATGAGCGCATCGCCCAGCTCGACGGCGTGATGTCGACCGCCATGGTCTATCACCAAACCGAATCCGAGCCTGAAGTGGAAATGGCTGTAGAACCCGTGTTCCAGGCCAAGCCGCAACAATAGGAGATCTGAAATGAAATTGACGCGACGTGAATTCATCAAGACCAATGCCATTGCCGCCGCGGCAAGCACCGCCGGAATGAGCATCCCCGGAATGTCGCTGGCGGCCACCCCGCAAAGCGACGATGGCGTACGTTGGGACAAGGGTGTCTGCCGCTATTGCGGCACCGGTTGCGGCGTGTTGATCGGGGTCAAGGACGGACGCGTGGTGGCCACCCAGGGCGACCCGGATGCCCCGGTGAACAAGGGGCTGAATTGCGTCAAGGGCTATTTCCTGTCGCGGATCATGTACGGCAAGGATCGCCTGACCCGGCCCCTGTTGCGGATGAAGGACGGCAAGTTCGACAAGAACGGCGAATTCGCCCCGATCTCCTGGGATGCCGCGTTCGACATCATGGCGCAGAAAGCCAAGGAGACGCTCAAGACGATGGGCCCGGACGGTTTGTGCATGTTCGGTTCCGGCCAATGGACGATCTGGGAGGGCTATGCGGCGGTCAAGCTGATGAAGGCGGGCTTTCGCACCAACAACATTGATCCGAATGCGCGCCATTGCATGGCCTCGGCCGTGGCCGGCTTCATGCGCACCTTCGGCATCGACGAGCCGATGGGTTGCTACGACGACATGGAGCACGCCGACGCCTTCGTGCTGTGGGGTTCCAACATGGCCGAGATGCACCCGATCCTCTGGTCGCGCATCACCAACCGCCGCCTCACCGCCAGCCACTCCAGAATTCACGTGTTATCGACCTTCACCCATCGTTCCTGTGAACTGGCTGACAACGAGTTGATATTCAAGCCGCAATCCGATCTGGCGATCCTCAACTACATCTGCAACTACATCATCCAGAACAAGGCGGTGAATCAGGACTTCGTCAAGAAAAACGTCGGTTTCTTCAAGGGGGTCACCGACATCGGCTATGGCCTGCGGCCGAATCATCCTCTGGAGCAGGTTGCCAACAACAACGGCTACCCGGGCGCCGACGGCAAGCCCAAGGGCGACCCGAACGCACACTCGCCGATTTCCTTCGACGACTTCGCCAGGTTCGTTTCCGAATACACCTTGGACAAGGCGCACGAAATCTCCGGGGTGCCGAAGGACAAACTCGAGGCGCTGGCCAAGGCTTATGCCGACCCGAAGACCAAGGTCTGCTCCTACTGGACCATGGGCTTCAACCAGCATACGCGCGGCACCTGGGTCAATAACATGATTTACAACGTGCATCTGCTGGTCGGCAAGATTTCCGAGCCGGGCAACGGACCCTTCTCTCTCACAGGGCAGCCATCGGCCTGCGGCACGGCGCGCGAGGTCGGCACCTTCTCGCATCGGCTACCGGCAGACATGGTGGTGATGAATCCAAAGCACCGCGAGACGGCCGAAAAGGCCTGGAAACTTCCCGCCGGCGCCATTCCGGCCAAGCCCGGCTACCACGCCGTGCTGCAAAGCCGGATGCTGAAGGATGGCAAGATCGGCTTCTACTGGACATCGACCACCAACAACATGCAGGCCGGTCCCAACATCAACGGCGAGATCTATCCCGGATGGCGCAACCCGAAAGCCTTCGTTGTCGTCTCGGATGTCTACCCGACCGTCTCCGCGATGTCGGCCGACCTGATTCTTCCCTGCGCAATGTGGATGGAGAAGGAAGGCGCTTACGGCAACGCCGAGCGCCGCAGCCAGTTCTGGCGCCAGCAGGTCAAGGCGCCGGGCGAATCGAGGTCGGACCTGTGGCAGTACCTCGAGTTTTCCAAACGCTTCAAGATGGAAGAAGTCTGGCCTGCGGAGTTGCTCGACAAGGCGCCGGAGTTCAAGGGCAAGACCATGTACGACGTGCTGTTTGCCAACGGGCAGGTGAACAAGTTTGCCAAGGACGAAACGGCCAAGGTGAACGCCCATGCCTGGGCCGGATACACCAACGATGAGAGCGAGTATTTCGGCTTCTACGTGCAGAAAGGACTGTTCGAGGAATACGCCGGGTTCGGTCGTGGCCATGCCCATGATCTGGCGCCTTTCGACACCTATCACAAGGCGCGTGGCCTGCGCTGGCCGGTGGTGGAGGGCAAAGAGACACTGTGGCGCTTCCGCGAGGGTTATGACCCCTACGTCAAAAAAGGCGAGGGCCTCAAGTTCTACGGCTATCCTGACGGCAAAGCCAAGATCTTCGCCTTGCCCTATCAGCCGGCGGCCGAGATGCCCGACAAGGATTTCGACCTCTGGCTTTGCACCGGGCGCGTCCTTGAACACTGGCACACGGGATCGATGACGCGACGCGCTCCCGAACTCTACAAGGCATTCCCGGATGCGGTGGTGTGGATGCACCCGAAGGATGCCGAGAAGCGCAACCTGAAACGCAATGACGTGGTCAAGGTATCGACGCGTCGCGGCGAGATCGAATTGCGGGTCGATACCCAGGGTCGCAACAAGCCGCCCGAGGGCCTGATCTTCATCCCCTTCTTCGACGAGCACCGCCTGGTCAACAAGCTCACGCTGGACGCCACCTGTCCGATTTCAAAAGAGACGGACTTCAAGAAGTGCGCCGCGAAGGTGGTCAAGGCCTGAGCGCCGTATTTTACGGAGCACGGAGTTGTGAGCTAAGGACGCACCGCACCCATGGATCATGGACAAGGACACAAAACCCAGCACTGCTGCGCGTCGTCGGTTTCTTGCCGACACCGCACGTATGGCCTGTGGAGTCGGGCTGCTGGGGCTGGGGGTCGGGCTGTATGCGAGACACGCCAAGGCCTTGCCGCCTGCGGCGATCCGACCGCCGGGTGCGCTGCCGGAGGCGGATTTCTCCGCCGCCTGCATCCGTTGCGGAATGTGCGTGCGCGACTGTCCCTACAACATCCTGCATCTGGCGCGGCCGGAAGAGCCGATGTCGACCGGCACACCCTACTTCGTCGCGCGGCAGGCGCCCTGCGAAATGTGCGAGGACATTCCGTGCGTGAAGGCCTGCCCGACAGGGGCGCTGGACCATGCGCTGAAAAACATCAACAAGGCACGGATGGGCCTTGCGGTGCTGGTCGATCACGAGACCTGCCTCAACTTTCTCGGCATGCGCTGCGAAATCTGCTACCGCGTCTGCCCGGTGATCGACAAGGCCATCACTCTGGACCGGCAGGTCAATGCGCGTACCGGCCGGCACACCCAGTTCATCCCCGTGGTGCATTCGGACTCGTGCGCCGGTTGCGGCAAATGCGAAAAGGCTTGTCCGACCGAAGTCGCTTCGATCAAGGTGCTTCCGCTGCACATGGCGAAGGGGCAACTCGGCTCGCACTACCGCCTGGGGTGGGTGGAGAAGGAGAAGGCGGGCGGCAGCCTGGTGGCACCGGAAGTCGAACACCGCTACAACATGCCCGAGGGCATGACGTATGAGCATGGCAAGGGACTGTCGTCCGATGCGCCACCTGCGCCTTCCTCCGCCGGCGAAGCTGGCGCCGGGCTGCCCAAAGCACTGCAGGGGAACAAGTTGTGAGTGCGATGCCCATGCACCCTGGGGCGGAAGCTGTCATTGCCAAGGGATGGTTAGCGGCGCACAAGTGGTTTCTCCTGCGCCGCAGCAGCCAACTCGGTATTCTGCTGTTGTTCTTAGCCGGTCCCTGGTTCGGCCTGTGGATCGTAAAGGGCAATCTGAATTTCAGCTACACGCTGAACTTTCTGCCGCTCACCGATCCCTATGTGATCGTCCAGTCCATGCTGGCCGGGCAAAGCCCGGCAAAGTTGGCACTCGTCGGCGCCGCGATCGTGGCCTCGTTCTACCTTGTGGTCGGAGGTCGCAGCTATTGTGCCTGGGTGTGTCCGGTGAACTTGCTGGCCGATGCCGCTTATTGGCTGCGCGTGAAGCTAGGCATCAAGGGCAGTGCATACATCAGCCGTCCGACCCGCTACTGGGTTCTCGGCATGACGCTGGTCGTGGCGGCAGTGACCACCAGCGTTTCCTGGGAAATGATGAATCCCGTGTCGATGATGCAGCGTGGTCTGCTCTTCGGCTTGGGGTTTGCCTGGGCCGTCCTGTCGGGCGTGTTCCTTTTCGACCTGTTCGTCATGCGCCACGGTTGGTGCGGGCATCTCTGCCCGGTCGGCGCGTTCTACAGCTTGATCGGCAAACTTGCGCTGATCCGCATCACGCTTCCCGCTCGTGCCGCGTGCAACGATTGCATGGATTGTTTTGCCGTCTGTCCGGAACCACAAGTCATCCGGCCGGCTTTGAAGGCGATTGGCGGTGCGCCACCGCTGATCCTGGAAGCCAACTGCACCAACTGCGGCCGTTGCATCGATGTCTGTTCGAAGGGCGTATTTGCCTTCGGCACCCGCTTCAACCATTCCAATGCAAGCGTGGCCGGCGTCGCGCAGGCGGCCTCGAAGTGATCAACGTTCAACCTCGTCTGGGGAGTCCATCATGAAGCATACAGTCACCATTCTTCTGGCATCGCTGCTGGCCGCAGTTTTTGGCTGTGCCAGCTACGCACCCTTGACATCGATGCGCGGCACCGATGTCAGCGACCAGGACAAGGCCCCCGCGCAGAAGCCGTACTCGGAGCGGTCGCCCGGCGCCGGTTCGCCGGAATTGATCGCCCGAACCTTCGTCCAGCAGCCGCCGCTGATCCCGCACGGGGTCGAAAAGTACATGCCGATCACGCTCCAGGAAAACGCCTGTCTTGACTGCCACGTTTCGGACGAATTCAAGGGTAAGAAAATGCCGATGATGGGCGACAGCCATTTTTCTAAGACGCGCAAGGAAAAGGATGGATCGCGCGCCGTGGAGATGGTCCGCTGGCAATGCGACAGCTGTCACGTGGCCCAGAGCGACGCCCCGCCGCTGGTCGAGAATACTTTCGTCGGCAACGTCAGGTAAGTGCCTGGCTAACCTCCATGATCAGAGCCAAATAACTGGTCAGTGACTATGGGGGCATCCAATGTTCTTTCCCCGCTGGAGCGGCAGGTTCGCTACACCGTTCGCATAGGGCACTTAGTGATCGGTGGGGAAGGGCGGCTTTCGGGGATCAGAATTTCTATGCCCGCTTTCCGGAGTTGAATTTTTAAACGTGATTGTCTCCTGCCCTTAGCCGGCGGTGGAGGAAACCGGAAGCCGACATTCCCCAGGAACCCCGAAAATGCGGGAGCCGCCATTCGCCATGCGTTGGTGATATTCTTGCCATGAAGGTTCCTGCGAGCATTAGCCGCCACTGGTGATCACGAACGCATCAGATTGGAGCGGTCGGTGTAAGCGCGAACCCGCTGCTCAAACGGGAAACAATTTTCTTCAGGTGGAGGGCAGACCCCGGCCAACTCTGGTCAGCCACGCCGTTAGACCAAAGCTAATCCGGGTGACGGCTTCGAAGGCGCTGCAGCCACGGAAGTAAAGCGTAGCTTCAGATTATGCTGCGTGCGGCCTGGGTCACCGCATCGATCTGGTTCTGTCCTTCAGCCTGTTATCATCGTCCGGCGAAGCGAGGATATTAATGCCAAGTTCCTATGCCCAGAAGGATCTGCCGAAGCTAATTGCGCTGGTTGCGTTGTATGTGCTGGCAGCCAGGCTGACGTTGCTGCTGTTCGGCAACAATGGCGTTGTGGAGTTTTTGTGGGCGGCCAGTGGCATATCCCTGGCGGTTGTTTTGTTAGGGGGCAACAAGTATCTTCCGGCCGTGTTTTTGGGGTCGTTGCCGGGTTACCTGCTGATTGGCGAACCGCCTGGATTTTCGGTTGCGGTCGCCCTGTGTCATGCGGCGAGCATCTTTCTCGGCACATGGGTCATGAAACGGGAAGGAGGACTCAATCCGGCTTTGCTGAAGCCGGGTGATTTCTTTCGGATTCTGATATTGGCGGCGAGCGTCAGTCTGATCTATGCGGCTGGCCTTGAACTGTGCGCAGGGCTTGACCTGCAGCGCCCTGATGAAGCGCACAGCTTCATTCAGCACTGGGCGGGCAGCCTGCTCGGCATCATTGTCGCCGGGTCGTTCGCTCTGGTGTGGTCGCGATTGCCCCGCGAATGGGCTTCACCGGCGGTAGCCGGTGAGGCGATATTGATACTCGGCATGTCGATTCTGGTCGGTCAGGTCGTTTTTGTTGGTTCGCTGAATGACTCGCTCGGTCAGGTTGCGCGGGGCTACTGGCTGTTTCCTCTCATCACCTGGGCTGCCGTGCGGATAGGGCGCCATGGCACAGTATTGATCGTGGCGATGGCAGCCGCGCAGGGGCTTACTGGGGCTGCACTGGGGGTTGGCTTCTTCGCCGATGACGTAGCAAAAACCCATCTGACCAACTATTTTTTCTACATATTGAGCCTCGCCGTGGTCGACATGGCGCTGGCAACCTACATCAACGAGCGCAAGTCGGCACTGGCAGCGGTGCAACAGCACCGCGACGACCTGGAGCTTCAAGTTTCGTCACGCACCGACGAACTGGCCCGGCAGTTGGCTGACATGACCTTGCTCAACCGCAAGCTCGAAGATGCGCAGGTCCAGTTGCTGCAGTCAGAAAAAATGGCCTCCATCGGCCAACTCGCTGCCGGTGTGGCCCATGAACTGAACAATCCGATCGGTTTTGTTCATTCCAACCTGGGGACGCTGGAGAGCTACCTCAGGGACATCTTCGAGATTGCCTCCGCGTGTGAAGCCGCGGCTGCGAAGGCAAGCAACCCGACCGACTTCGCGCGCATCGATGCGCTGAAGGCGGAAAAGGACTTCGATTACCTGAAGACCGACATCTTCCAGTTGATGAATGAATCCAGGGACGGACTGAGCCGAGTCAAGAAAATCGTCCAAGACCTCAAGGATTTCTCGCGTGTTGGCGAAGCGGAGTGGCAATGGGCCGACATTCACCAGTGTCTCGATTCCACACTCAACATCGTCTGGAACGAACTCAAGTACAAATGTGTCGTAGACAAGCAGTACGCCGTCGCGTTGCCGCAGATACGCTGCCTGCCCTCGCAGCTCAACCAGGTGTTCATGAACCTGCTGCTGAACGCGGCGCAGGCCATTCCGGACAAGGGGAAAATCACCATCAGCACCAGGCAGATGGATGAAGATACGATCCGGATATGCATCCACGATAGCGGTCTGGGTATTCCTGCGGAAAATCTGGCGCGGATCTTCGACCCGTTTTTCACCACCAAACCGATAGGCAAGGGCACCGGGCTGGGACTTTCGATTGTCTGGGGTATCGTCAGCAAGCATCATGGCAGAATAGAAGTTTCCAGTACGGTCGGCGCCGGCACGACCTTCACCATCACGTTGCCGGTACAACAACAGGACGAGACGCCAGCATGAATCCAATAGTCGGCGATGACGAGACGGTGCGCGCCGAGCCCGTCACCAGAACGGCCGAGCGCGCGAGGGTGCTGGTCGTCGATGACGAGCCTTCCATCCTCAATGCCATCAAGCGGGTCTTTCGCGGTCAGGGCTACGAAGTGCTCACCGCCACGTCGGGCAAGGAAGGCCTGGCGCTGCTGGAGCATGAACGGTTTGCAGCAGTAATTTCCGACATGCGCATGCCCGAGATGGATGGTGCCCAGTTCCTCGAACAGGTTTTTGTGCGCTGGCCGGATACCAAACTCATCCTGCTCACCGGCTACGCCGACGC
>Ga0194057_10000021_pt1 | contig 56264 bp, 47 predicted proteins | sample SepL4415m_MetaG_FD_155474 | JGI IMG/M metagenome (GOLD analysis project Ga0194057, IMG submission 155474) | Anoxic zone freshwater microbial communities from boreal shield lake in IISD Experimental Lakes Area, Ontario, Canada - Sep2016-L442-15m | ecosystem: Environmental > Aquatic > Freshwater... | reverse complement strand
CACAGTCATCAGGCGCTCACTGCGCATTCCGATCGGACCCGCCTTAGCAAGAAAACCGGGAATGGTGAGGATGCCCGCCAACCGACGCGCGATCGAGAACGCCAGACCGTAATGCTCGATGAGCAACGCGGGCCATGCCGCACTCAGATCAGGTGTCCCATCGCCCATCAGCTCGGCAGCGAGGCGTCCGGTTTCAAGTCCGTAGTCAATACCCTCACCGTTGAGCGGATTCACGCATCCGGCCGCGTCACCCACGAGTACCCAGTTCGAACCGGCGACACCCGACACGGCGCCACCCATCGGCAACATCGCCGACCATGGGGCGCGAATAGCGCCTTCGAAACCCCAACTGCTGCGCTGCTGATCGGCGTACACATCAATCAGTCGGCGCAGGTTCACATCGGCAGGGTGTTTGGCCGTCGCGAGTGTTCCGACACCGACGTTCACTTCGCCATCGCCCAAGGGGAAGATCCAGCCGTACCCCGAAAGGATTTCGTTGGATTCGTCACGAAGTTCAAGGTGCGAGGTGATCCACGGATCGTCGGAACGGTTGGAGGCGATGTAGCCGCGCGCCGCAATGCCGTAGGCGGTGTCGCGATGCCACGTTCGACCGAGCACTCGGCCAAGTTGCGAGCGCACTCCATCGGCCACCACGAGTTGGCGGCAGCGCACTTGGGTGTCGCCTTCGGCAGTTCGGAAACGCACCGCACTTACTCGACCGCTGTCACGCACCGCGTCGACAGCGCGTGCACCTTCCATCGCCGACACGCCTGAATCGAGTGCCACCTGACGAATGGCCGCATCGAGTTCAAGACGCGGAGCGGCGCCGCCACGACTGGGCAGCGAGCCACCGGGCCACGGAAGTTCGAGTGTCTGGCCAAATCCGTGTGCACGCAGTCCCTGATTCACCGCACGACCGGTAAGCCAGGGGGAGAGGCCGAGCGAATCGAGTTCAGCGATCGCCCGCGGCGTGAGTCCGTCACCGCACGGCTTATCGCGCGGGAAGGTTTCAGCATCGACGAGCAACACCTCGCGACCCCCGCGGGCCGCCCACGTCGCAGCGGACGAACCCGCCGGACCGGCGCCAACCACGAGGACGTCGGTCTCAAGTTCGGCAGTCACTAGACCATTGTCGCGGGTACCGCGAAATCGCGCCCTTCGGCCTCAAGCAGGCTGCTCTTGATTTCCAGTCCCCAGCGGTATCCGCTGAGCGATCCGTCACTGCGCACCACGCGATGACACGGAACGACGAGTGCCACGGGGTTGGTCGCACACGCGCGCGCAACGGCACGGACGGCAGTGGGGCGTCCGATTTCACCGGCCACCTCCGAGTACGAGCGAGTTTCGCCCCGGGGAATGCGAACCAGCGCGTCCCAGACGCGCGCTTGGAACGCGGTGCCTTGCACGTCGAGTGGAATATGTGACTGCGCCGGTTCGCCGCGCGCCAGCAGCGCGAGTGCCCGCATCACATCGGCCAATGCCTCATCGTCACGCGCGAGTGAGGCTGCCGGGAATTCGGCACTGAGTTCGGCTTCGAGCACCGCCAGGTCGCTTCCGATGCGCACGGCGCACAGACCCTCGGGGGAGGCCACGGCCACCAGCCAGCGATCGTTTTCACCGATGGTCACCGGAACGCTCGACCACACGAGCACGCGGCCTTGCGCGCCCCGCGCATACGCGGCCGGTGGCATCCCCAGGCGCTGGCCGGTTTCCTCGTAGAAGGCACGGCTTGAGCCGTACCCGGCTTCATAGGCGGCATCGAGCACCGAATCGTGTTCGCGTAGCAGTTGGCGCGCGTTGCCCGTGCGCACTGCCTCGCCGTACTCACGTGGAGTGATGCCGAGGACGTCGCGAAACGAACGGGTCAACTGGCGTTCGCTGCATGCTGCGGTGGCCGCGAGGGTGGCAGCGGCGACTGGTCCGCCCGCCTCATCCATCGCTCGCACACAGGTCAGGACGCGCTCACGCGCGATGTCTGCTGCTGACGGGATCATTCCAGAACCCTAGGCCGGCGCCGATGCCCCCGTCATTCCGATTCCAGACACCCACCAACCAACCCGCCCCCACACCCCCTTGTTTTTCCGCATGGGGGGACATTCAGCACGCATAGACGCAGTTTTTCTACCCCAGGGCCTAGCCGATCGAGCATTCTCCGCCGTCGCAGCACGGCTGGATGTAGTAGCAGTGGGGGCACATGTCCTTGCCGCCACGGCGTTGGAGGTCAGCAGATTCGCACGAAGGGCAGGGCCCCGGATCACCCATCATGCGATTGATTGTCGAGCATCCGGCGCAGGACATTGGACACAACACGCTTCATGGGCGCGTCCGCATGCTCGACGATCAGACATCCGCTCACAGATACCGCACTGGTCGAAAAGACCATTCCTCCCGATCCGGTCGCAGTTGCGATCATGTCTGCCCGGACCGAGGGGTGGGGTGCTCGAGCGAGACCGTACTCAAATGCCCCGAAATGATCGGGAGTTTGCGGAACGGCACTGGCCAGTACCGTGAGCGGGCCCGGACTCGGCAGCGCCAGATCAACACGGTCGTATTCGTTGCCCGCACCGGCATTGATTCCCTCCGCACCGAATCGTGAGGTCTCGACTCCGTCGAACACCCACGCCCATTCCGGTGAGTAGCTCGCGTCTGTTCTTTCAAACTCAAGTGAGGGCCCCGCGCCGAATCCTGTGAATCCCACTCCCACCATGGCATTCGGGGGCCTGCCCGCCTCCGCCCACAACCCTCCTTGAACAGACTCGAATTGGTGGATGCGGTCATTCTCGGCAACCGAACACGTTTGCGATCCGCCCCATCGTCGTACTTCCATCAGATGCGGCTTCGTCGGGTGCAGCGATGTGACCCAGTAGAGGCCGTTGCCACCGAGATAGATGACGCTGCCACCTCGATCAAGATACGTCTGCAGTGCGTCGAGCATCTGAGTAGTCCAATACTCAGGGTGCGCCGAAAGCACCAGCACATCAACACCTTCCAACGCCTCGATTCCCGCCAGATGGAGTTCCCGATCGTCGATCAGAGCCGGTCCAACTCCCTCGGCGACGAGCCACTGCCACGCGTAGAGATCGGCCATCAACAGGTGTGTCACCACATCTGCACCCGCAAAACCATCGTGCCCATCTACCTCGAGGCGCGCATGTGGTGAGAAGGTGTCACACGGCCGTCGACTCGTCGTGACAATCACCGCAGATCCATCGGAATGGAGCGAATAGTGCGAACGTCCCGGCCAGTGTTCGGGGTCTCTCCCCAAGTTTCCATACGCCTGCCACGTCAAGGTTGGTACCTGAAGAACCACACGTGAGGTCCCCATCACGACGAATGGAAGCTCGCGCTGCTCCTCAGCTGTCGTGACGCACAGTGTGTAGACGCCAGTGGGCGCACCGATAGGAACCACCACGTCGGCCACGACGGGCCAGTCGCAGTCCTCGACGTCATCGCGATGCAGATGCATCGAGCCAGGCAGCGTCAACGGTCGCCCCTTGGAATCAACCGGTGGAGGCGCCAGCGCACTCCACGCCGGCGCATTAATCAATGCCATTGAGGAAGTGCCTCTCGAGACAGAAGGCACCGTGTCCGGATCTGAACGGTCGTCAAACTGCCATTCATGATCCGCAGGGAAACCCAGCCCGTTCATCACATCCATCAACTCAACGATGTCCAAGGCCCGCGCGTGCACTCTCAGACCTGCGATGTGCCCATCGAAGGACCCTTGACTTGCACCCGCATCTCTCCCCACGAAGAGTTCGCCTCGATCGGGCACCATCCGCGCACCATCAACGTCCGAATCCGAAACGAAGGGCCCCCCTGTACGGCCCCAGGGGGCCGAGAACATGGTGATGCGACCTTCGCGAGCATTCACGACCAAGCCGATGAAACTCCACTGACGCTCGGTCACGCGCTGTGCACTCCGCACTGTCTGCACTTCATCACCGCGGCTCAGACGCACCACGAGTTCGCGTGCAGCGACCTCGAGGGTCAGAGTGCCCCACAGCGTGTGCCAGGAAATGGCAACCGAGTCCAGGGAAAGATCCGTCGGCAATATCCAGGCCGACACAGTGAAGTCGGCATCACCCGTGAGCACGTCGGGCGCGTGAATCCAGGAGCCGACGGACGTCGGCGCCCAGTCACCCGCCACTTCGCCGCTACCCCACTCACACTCATTCACCCTCACGCCGGGCCCCAGCGCATGAGGGTCTGAGTGAAACCATTGGCGAACGGACAGACGAGCTGTCAGTTCACTCGCATGCACACGGATGCAGTCGCCGGGGTGAACGCTCAGCGAGTCAAGATAGGCATTGATCACAGTCTGAGGCTACCGAGCCAAAGGCCCCGGAACATGCGCTTGTTCGAAATGATTAGAGCGACCGAGGCGGTCCAACGGAAGCGCGACGAATAATCCGCGGCTCAGGATCATGAACCGTCACAGCCTGCGGCCCTGCTTCGCCCACTATTTGTCGGTGCAGCATCTCGACGGCCTGCTTGCCGAGCTCACGCAAGGGCATGGCAATTGTGGTGAGGGCCGGCGCCAAATAGTCAGCGAGCGGTGAGTCGTGGAAGGCGACGATGGACAGGTCGTCAGGGATTGTTAGTCCCTTGTCCCGAGCTGCCGCCATGGCTCCCACCGCCCCGGCAAGACTCGCGGCTGCCACCGCCGTGGGCGGCCTCGACACATCGAGGAGCCGGAGCATGCCCTCGTGTCCCCCGGCCTCGTCGAAGCTGGTGCGAACGACAAGTTCGGGCGACGTGGAAATTCCGGCCTCACGCAGTGCCTTGCGGTAGCCCGCGACCCTTCTTCGGGATGTGTCGACATCCTTGGGTCCGGCGAGGCATCCGACGCGCCGATGACCAGCCCCGATGAGCTCGCAGGTGCCGAGGTACATGCCCCTCTCATCGTCTTCGATGATGCGGGGGATCTTGCTGGCGATCTGTCGGTTGAGCACCACGATGTTGCCGAAGACACTCGCGAGATCATCGGTGACCTGGTCGGTCAGGGTTCCGCTGGCGAGGAGCAGTCCATCGACCCGGCCCTCAAGCACCAGGGTTCGGATGGCGTCATTGGCGCGTCCCATTTCTGACCCGTCAGCGACGACCAACACGTAGCCGAGGCGCCGCGCCTCATCACCAGCACCTTTGATGATGTCGGCGTAGATGAACCCTGAGACTTGCGGAATCAGAAGTGCGATGGTGGAGGTTCGGCGCATTGCCAGACTGCGCGCCGTCGCGTTGGGCACATAGCCCAGACGCGCCGCGACCTCTCGGATTCGCGCGCGCGTCTCGTCGGTGGCCTTCGCGCGATGGTCGTCGCGCAAGACGCGCGACACGGTCGACTGGTCGACCCCCGCTTCGCGCGCGACATCGACAAGCGTCACGCCGACGCGCGTTCCCCGCACTGGATTCTTGGCGGCCACGAACGATAACTCTAGCGTCGCGTGAACCGTTCAGATCGGGTCACCCCCAGCCGGCGACATCGTGGTGCCTTCCTTCTGCATCGCGGGCATTGACTTGAACAAGCGCTTGTTCCTATTCTGATGCCGTCGTCCACTCAAGGAGAGCCCGCATGGAAGAGCCGCCCACCTCCGTTCTCACCTTCGATCCGTTCACATCGGAAAGCATCACTGACCCTTACCCGGCGTACCAGAGGCTGTTGCAGGAGGCGCCCGTCTTTCACAACGTCGAGCGCGACGTTTGGGCAATCTCGCGCTTCGATGATGTGAAGGAGTTAGTGCAGGATTGGGAGCGGCTCTCGAGCGCTCAGGGTGTTCGCATCGACGATCTACTCGAGCTTGCCGGCCCCTCGCCCCTCACCATGGACCCTCCTCGTCACGCCCTGCTGCGCGCGCTTGTGCGCAAACCCTTCACCCATCGCGCCATGGCTAGCCTGGAACCGATGGTCGAGCGGAGTGTGAACGAATTGCTCGATGCCATCTCGGGCGACACGTTCGACGCCATCCGCGAGTTTGCCAAGCTAGTTCCTGTCACGATCATCTGCCACCTTCTTGGAGTCCCGCCGCACGACGCTCGAATGCTGAAGGGCTGGGCCGACGCCATGCTCGAGACAGTGCCAGGCGTGGAGGGTTCGACGCCGGAGGCCATCACGGGGGCCCGCAATCTGCGCACCTACTGGGCCAACGCCATCGACGAGCGCCGCGCTCACCCGGGCGATGACATCCTGTCGGTCCTCGCTGCCTCGGAAGTGGATGGAGTTCCCTTACCCCTCGATGAGCAGGTCGGGATGTGCAACCTCATCTTTGAGGCGGGCAACGCCACCACCGGGACACTGATCGGCAACGCACTCCTCGCGCTCGCTACCCATCCTGGCGAGCGCGATTGGCTCGAGGCCACTCCCGAGGCGATGCCGGAGGCCATCGAGGAGTTCCTGCGCTGGGAGTCGCCTGTGCAGACGCTCATGCGTGTGACGATGAGCCCCCTCACGCTGCATGGCACCACCATTCCCACCGGCTCCCGGGTCTTGCTCGTCCTCGGTGCCGCCAATCGTGATCCGAGAGTGTGGGACGAGCCCGACGAGTTGCGACTCTCGCGGCCGGTCCAGCGAAACCTAGGGTTTGGCGAGGGAATCCACCACTGTCTGGGGGCTCCACTCGCACGCCTCGAGGCTCCCATCGCGCTGCGTGCGTTTCTTGAACGCTTCCCCTCCTACGACGTGGTCTCCTCCGAGCGATTCAACGACGTGACCTTGCGCGCGCTTCGGTCCCTCGAGGTGCACGCCAACCCCCAAGGAGCGTCATGACCGGTTTGAATGTTGAGAGCGACCCCCTCGCCAAGCTCGTGATGCGCGCGGGCGACGGGGCGATCATCGTGGTGAATTTCGTGCGCCTGCAACCCGACAAACAGGAGGCCCATCAGCGTTACCTCGATGCAGTCGGACCAATTCTTGCCCGCCACGGTGGCCTGCCGTCGTACGCCGGCGAGAGCCTCGGCACCCTCATCGGCGAGGAGCATTGGGATCGCGTGGCCATCACCCACTACCCCAGCACCCAAGCTCTCCACAATTTCGTGACCGACCCAGAGTTCGTCGCACTCGCGCCACTGCGGCATGACGCTCTCGAGGCCGGCGTCGTTCATGTGTTTCGTGCGCCATGACGCCAGACCCTCGCCCGTACGTTGAAGCCTTCGAGTACAGCTTCTCACCGCTCGACCCGCATGCAGCTCACGTTGACCCACCGGCGGTTGCGGTCTACCAAACGCTGCTCACGCGGGGCGCAGGTGGCACGCCGCGCGCCGGAATGGCGGAGTCGTGGACCGTGGATCCTTCCGGGCTGATCTGGGAGTTGCGTCTGCGAGACGACCTTCGCTTCCATTCAGGGGCGGCGTGCACTGCAGAGGCGGTTGTCTCATCGCTCGACGCGCTGCGCTGGGAGATGCACGTGCTACCCGGCGGACGCCAGCTCTGGTACTGGGACCCTGTCGAGCGGGTGGTCGCCACCGATTCGAACACGCTGCGTTTTCACCTGCACCATCCGCATCCTCGCCTGTTCTCGCTGCTGTGGGGCACCCACACGGCCATCCACTGTGAGGCCACCAGGCGCATGCACGGCGATGCCTTCGGCGTCGAGGTGGCCGACGGAACCGGCCCCTTCCGACTGAGGTCATGGTCGCCCAGTGAGGTTGTCGCCGATCGCGTCGACTGGTACCCAGGCTCGAGCGCCCGGGTGGGCGAAGCCCGATGGCACGCCCTGCCGCAGTCGCGCGACAGAATCTCGGCACTCATCAACGGTGAGGCACTCTGCGCACACGCGCTCGACACCGCGGCCGTACAGCAGCTGAAGGACGACCCACGCTTCGACATGGCTGTGCAGCCCCAGCCATCGAGCCTCTACCTCACCCTCGACTGGAGGCGGAGCGACCTAGGCTTCGACGATGTGCGCACGCGCCGAGCCATCGGGCTGGCTATCGACCGGCGGCAGATTGTCACCGACGCCTTCGATGGATTGGCGACGCCCAGTTGGGGCCCACTGCCGGCAGGCCACGACTTCTACGAGCCGACCGCCGATCTCGCTGCCGCATTCGATCCTGCTGCGGCAGCTCACACCCTCTCGTCGCTCGGTTGGCACCGCGGACCCGATGGTGTGCTGGAGCGTGCAGGATCACGCTTCTCAGTCGAGTGCGTGGTGCAGGAAGACGAATCATTTCGCGCCGTGTTTGCGTGCGTGGAAGCAGATCTTCGATCCATGGGCATCGAGCTTCTGCCGCGCTTCGCTGCCCCGTTCGCCGATTTCTACTCAGCAGTTGAGCAGGGCAACGGAGCAGCCCTGTCGAAGTGGCTGTGGCCCGATCCGATGGACGCTCTCATCGGGTTCAGTTCGAGTGGCACAGCACCGTTCCCCAACTGGGAGTACGCGAGCGTACCCACCCTCGATCAGGCCTTCGATCGATTTCTGCGTGGCTGCTCTGATGACGACCTCACCGCCGCCGCGCTCGACGTTCAGCGCGTGTTCGCCGCAGAACTCCCCTACCTTCCGCTGGTGACACCCCATGACGTATGGGCGTGGAACCGCCGCGTGTCAGGCTTCCGACCCGTCCACGGTGATCTGTATCCCCGCTACGACGACGTGTCGGTGACCTAGAGCTCGACCACGATTCGGACTGAGCCCTCAGAGTCGGCGAACGTGGCCGTGTGGGCGCGCAGGGCCAGCGCGCCACTTCCGACAAGGCTCGCCTCGAGCGACTCAAGGTCATCGAAATCGAGGGTGCCCATTCCGTCGTAGTCGCTGTCGGGACGCGCCGCCGCATGAAAGGCCACGGCACGCACACCGGGCAGGGCACGCGCCATGGGCAGGTGCTCGGTCAACCACACGTGCAGGAACTGCTCACGAGTGAGGTCTGCTCGCCGGCGCAGCACCACGACATAGCGGATCACATTCGCGCCTCGGGAACGGGGAGCAGCGCACCCGCAGACACCACCATGCGCCCGCCGCGCCAGACCGAATGCACGCGGCGCATCGCCTCGACGTCGGAGCGCACATCACCGTTCACCAGGAGGAGATCGGCCTGCATGCCAACTGCGAGCGAACCCACCTGACCCCCACGGCCCAACACCTCTGCGGGTGTACGTGTTGCGGCGAGCAGGGCAGCGGAGAGGTCTATTCCGACCTCTCGATGGAGGGCGATCACGGCGTCGCCCACTCGTCCCGGCTGCACACCAGGCACTCCGGCATCAGTGCCCGCCAAGAGCGGCACTCCTGCCACGGCAAGCCGCGCGAACACGGGGAGCATTGCCCGGCGCTGCTCGTGGCGATAGGCGGCGCGAGGGGTTGCGCCAGGGAAGTCGGTCAGTGCGCCGACGGTAACGGTGGCATCGACCACTATTCCGCTGTCGAGGAGTGCTGCAACCGTCGGCTCCGCCAGGGAGATCTCGCCATCACCGTTCTGGCAGGTGGCGTGCACCACAACCTGAGCCCCCGCCGACGCCGCCATCAGAACGGCTGCCTCGGTGTGAGCGTGCACCACCAGCGGTAGGCCAAGTTCTCGACACACGCGGCTGAGGGCCTGGAGGAGATCGAGTGGATACTGCAGCATTCGAGGGTTACTACCGTGGGTGACGTTGCCTCCCGTGAGCATGATCTTGACCATGTCGACGCCAGCGGCGGCCAGACTGCGCGCCATCGCCAGAACCTCGTCCTCACTGTCGGCACCACCACCCAGCCAATGGCAGTGCCCCTCGCTCGTGGTGATGGGCGCGCCGCTGACCAGCGTGGTCGGTCCCTGAGCGCCCTCACCGGACAGCGCCTCGCGCACAGCGAGCATCACATCAGTTCGACCACCGCAATCGAAGACCGTGGTGACGCCTCCAACAATCGTTCGCCGAGCGTTGTCCAAGGCCCGCTCCGTCTGGGCCGCGGGGCCTTCCTCGACCAGATGGCGGACCATATCGCCGTCAGCGCTGAACGTCAGATGCACATGGCTGTCGATGAGTCCGGGAAGCAGCGTCATGCCCGTTGCCTCGTGGACGACCGCCCCCTCGGGCACGCGACCCCGGGGGACGATCGCCGCGATCTGATCACCCTCGACGAGGAGGTCGTGCTGCGACACCAATTCGCCCGACGGCAGCATGAGGCACTCGGGCTGCAGCACCCACACACCTACCTGCTTCATGGTCACTGCTCTCCCGAGGAATTGGTCGCCTGACACGTGGTCGAGCCGGATTTCACAGCAGGCTGGGTGGAAGCCCGATCCGGTTGAACTGGTCGGCGGCCGACTGCACATGCCGGCGACCATTCTCAAGCGAGAAGTTCAGATGCCCAGGCATCAATGCCTGAAACTCGTACTCCAGCAGCTTGTTCATCGAGGCCGCGTAATCCTGGACACTGGAGTCAGCCACGTTCTGAAGGATGATCTTCCCGCCCCAGAAGACATGGTCACCACTGAAGAGGTAGCTCTTACCCTCGCCGCTCACCAGGAAGTTCATGTGTCCATTGCAGTGTCCGTTGGTGAGAATCGCGGTGATCTCGAAATCGCCCGACTTCACCGTTTGGTTGTGGGTGAGCTCCACATCAATGTCGCAGGGCTCCCAGATGAAATCACTCGGGTAGAACCCGAAGGACTTGGCCCACTTCAGACCGGTGGTCTCCTCATCGGCCTCGCGCACTGCCGGAGCCTCCAGCTCGGAGATCGCGATCTGCACGTGGTCGCCGATCGTCTTGCGCATGTACGCGAGCGCCCCAGCGTGGTCAGCGTGGTAATGGGTAACGAAGATGCGGGTGATGGCAGCAGGGTCCAGGCCATCGTTCTTGATGTTCGCCAGGACGCGGTCTCCGCCGTCGAAGCCCGCATCGATCATCCACAGCTCGCCACCGACATCGAGCACGTAACTGTTGCTGTCGAGCCTGTTCGAAAGGTTGTACCCATAGTCGCCGCCTCCGACGACGTACAGGTGCTCGTTGATCTTCATTTGGCGATCAGCTCCTCAGGGATTGAGTAGGAATGGGCACGTAGCCCACCGTCGACGATGATGTTTTGCCCGGTGATGTATCCGGCGTCTTCTGAGGCAAGGAAGGCATAGGTGGCCGCGATCTCCTCCGGCTTGCCCAACCGCTTCATCGGAACCAGCGGCCAGTGCTTGCGCGCAGCCTCCATGGCCTCGTCACTGCCGAGGACATCGCGCGACTGCGGTGTGTCCAGCGGCCCGGGGCTCACCGAATTCACGCGAATTCCGTAGTCGACGAGTTCGATCGCCATGGTCTGCACCAAATTGACGATGCCCGCCTTCGCTGCGCCGTAATGGGCGTAGGTGATCGAGGCGCCGAGCGCCGAGACCGAGGAGGTGTACAGAATCGAGCCTCCGGTTCCTCGTTCAACCATCGAGCGCGCCGCCAACTGGCCAAGCACGAAACTCGCTCGGAGCATCACCGCCATCACGCGATCCCAGTCATCGCGCTCCATCTCGAGGAAGGGCGCAGAGGAGTGGGCCGGCGCGTTGCTCACCATGATGTCGAGCCCACCGAAGTCACTCACCGCCGTGTTGATGAGACGCTCGCAGTCGGCATCAACGGACACGTCTCCCAGCACGCCCAGCACATTGGCACCCGTGGCGAGCCGAACCTCCTCGACAACGGTGGGCAGCATCTGCGGGTTCTTGTCGGCGAGGATCAGATTGGCCACCCCCTCCTGTCCGAAGCGGTGTGCCGTGGCGCGACCCACGCCGCTCGCCCCTCCCGTGATGAGGGCAGTCTTGCCAACGAGGCGTTTGCAACTCATGGTCACTGTTCTCCGATCGTGTCGAGAATGGCTCGGGCGATACTTTCTGCCGACGGCAGAAGTTGGGCTGAGAGGAGAGGGGAGGCCGGCATCGGTGCCGACAGCGATGCCACGCGTCGAGCAGCCAGCAGCCGAGGGCCGAGCGCCTCCACAACGGTGCTCACGACCTCAGACCCGAAACCCGCGTTCTGGACGGCCTCGTGCGCAACGACCAACCGGCCAGTTCGGGCCACCGAGTCGATCACCGTGGTTGAGTCCCACGGAGAGATCCACCGAAGGTCGATGACTTCGCAGTCGACTCCTTGACCGGCGAGCGTTGTCGCCGCCTGCTCACAGAGCGGGCGACAGGTTCCCCACGTCACCACTGTGACGTCGTTCCCCGGACGCACCACATCTGCGATGCCGACGCGCGGATCCGGATCACGGCGCAGTGTGCCTTTAGACGGGTACAGGCGTCGCGACTCAAACACCATCACCGGGTCGTCGCTGTCGATGGCGCCGCGCAAGATTGAATAGGCGTCCTGCGGAGTAGAGGGGACCGCGACCAGCAGGCCCGGGATGTGGGCGAACATCGCCTCCAGGCTCTTGCTGTGCTGGGCACACGACCCAGGCGTGCTGCCCTGCTGGGTGCGAATCACCAGGGGGGCTGTGATCTTCCCGCGGGAGACGTAGCGAGTGTTGGCGATCTGGTTGATCACCTGGTCCATGGCGACGAGTAGGAAGTCGGCGTACATCACCTCAACCACGGGACGAAGTCCCGCCATGGACGACCCCAATGCCGCGCCAATCATGGCCGATTCGGAGATCGGGGTATCGAAAACTCGGTCACCGTAAGCCGCTCTCAGCCCCTTCGACGCTCCAAAGGGTCCATTGGGAATTCCCACGTCCTCGCCAAAGACAATCACCGAGTCATCAGCCGCTAGCGCATCGTCGAGCGCAAGATTGATGGCGCGAATGTAGGTGATCGCCTCAGCGTCAGTTGGCGTAGACATGCTTCATCGCCTCCTCCTCTAACGGTGCAGGCAACTGCGCCGCTCGCGCAAACGCATCCGTCACCTCAGCGACAACCTGCTGATAGGTCGCTTCCGCCACAGTGGGGTCGAGTAACGATCGGGCGCGTGTGAGTGGGTCCAATCGTCCCCACTCTTCCAACTCGCCCTTCGGTCGATACGCCTGCGCATCACCTGAATAGTGTCCGCCGAGGCGTCTGGTGTGGGCTTCAACCATGACTGGCCGCTGAGTCGAGACTGCCAGCTCACGGGCACGGCGCGTTGCCTCAGCAACTGCTGAGGCGCTGTTTCCGTCCACTTCGATCGCCTCGATGGCATATGCAGCCGCTCGCACTGCTGCAGGCGTTGCCGTCAAATCGGTCGACGGGGTCATTTCGGCGTAACCGTTGTTCTCGACAATGACGATGAAGGGAATCCCTAGGACCGAACCCATATTGAGTGACTCGTGAACGTTGCCCTGATTCATGGCGCCGTCGCCGATGGACACCGCGGGGATAAGTCCGGTTGCACGACGCTGGTGCGCCATCGCAAGTCCCAGAGTCATGGGAAGCCCCCCGCCAACGATTGAGTTTTCGCCCATAAATGCATGATCGGGAGACGACAGATACGCCGATCCGCCTCGCCCACCATTGAGCGTCGAATCACGCCCCATGACTTCGCCGATGAATTGCACCGGAGGTACACCTTTGGCAAGTGCCCAACCGTGACCGCGGTACGTCGCCACAACTGGGTCATCGGACTTCAGCGCACGGCAGGCACCCACAGGAATCGCTTCTTGGCCAATACATAGGTGGGCAGAGCCAATGACGCGACCATCCTGCACACACTTGAGCAACTCTTCTTCGATCAACCGGATGCGAAGCATGTCGCGGTAGTCATCGACCTCGGCAGCCATCATCGCGTTCCTTCCTTCTCATCGCGCGCGGCAGCGGCGCCGGCAAATGCCGCACGCTCAGCTAGAAACTGTGCAGACGATTGGGCTGCCTGCAGTGGCCACGATGCGCGTCCAGTGCCCAATGTCGCCGACTTATGCGCATACACACGTCCGGCGACAGCGTGGGTCCGACGCGCAATCAGCGACGCCACCGCATCCGCTCGCTGATCATGGGGATCCAGAATCGATATCGACGCAGTGCGACTCCAGGGGCTTGCGTCAAACTCGACTTCGCTGAAGTCCGACCGCGGCGACAGAAGTGCATAGCCGGCTACCGACACAGTAGGTCGTGACCGGAGTAGTAGATCTGCACTGGATCCCTCGGCGATCACGCACAGCGGCGTAGCCAACTCTGCGCTGTAGGACATCGCCATCGCGAGAGCCGCCATTGCATCGACATCGACATCACCATCACTGAGTCCATGACCGGGAAGGTCGATCAAAAGCACTGACATTGAATAGCGACGAACGGCGTCAGCTAAACCTCGCATTTGATCAATGTCACCATGCCGATCATGCAGCAGTAGGCAGACCGCAAGGGCGCCTTCGACTGAGATCTGCTCACCCATACACCTAGTGCCGTTGTCCAATAGCAGTTCCACCGCGCCTGGGCCGTTCGATGCGGTACTCATGACACGGGGATTCTTGGTACCGAAGCAACGAGTCGCTGAGTGTACGGATCAGAAGGGTTCTCGAAGGTTTTAACTGGATCGCCGGTCTCGACTATCCGTCCGTTGTGCATGACGGCCACGCGATTGCACATCTGCTGGACGATGCCTAAGTCGTGGCTGATAAACAACACCGTCAGTCCCAACTCAACCTGAAGAGACGTGAGCAGGTTGAGTACTTGTCCCCGCATCGAGACGTCGAGAGCACTCACCGGCTCATCCGCCACCAGTACCTGCGGTCCCATCGCCAAAGCGCGAGCGATCGCGGCCCGCTGGCGCTGACCCCCTGACAGTTCATGGGGATACATACGTTCATAGGAAGCAGGCAGGCCAACTAGATCGAGAAGTTCTGCAACGGTGGGGACCGGCCGATCGTGGGTGCGACGAGAACGCAATCCTTCAGTGACGACCGCACCGATTCTCATTCGAGGATCCATTGACGAGTAGGGATCTTGGAATACCACTTGGATTACTTCGTGGTAGCGCCTTCTGTCTTCGCGACTGGCACTCCACGGATCAATACCGGCCACACTGACGTGCCCCCCAGTCGGGCGGGTGAGTCGCAGGAGCACGCGGGCCACAGTAGTTTTGCCGCTGCCACTTTCACCGACGATCCCGAAAATCTCCCGCTCGTTCACGTGAAAAGACACGTCGTCTACAGCGCGCCTGACTGACTTCGAAGGCCCGGCGTAATCCTTGGTGAGATTCTCGACGACCACGATAGGGCTCACGACACCACCGCCATTCCCGGATGGAAGCACCGAAGACTGCCGCCAGAATCTGGCTGCGTCATCGCAGGATGCTCTTGGCAGACGGACGTGGGCCGCGAGCACCGCGGTGCAAATCGGCAGCCCTCGGGCCACGTGCTCGGCTCGGGTACTGAGCCACTGATGAAATCAAAGGGTTCACCGGCACTTCGTACTCGCGCGCTGTTGATCAGGCCCATCGTGTACGGATGCTGAGGATCTGCGAAAAGCCGCTTGGTGTCAGCCACTTCAACAAGCTCACCGGCGTACATGACAGCGACCCGGTCGGCCAAGTTCGCCACCACTCCTAGGTCATGGGAGATCCACAGCACGGTCATGCCGAGTTGCTGTTGGAGCTGCACGACTTGCTCGATGATCGCGGCCTGGGTCGTGACATCAAGTGCGGTTGTCGGCTCATCTGCGACGAGCACGGTCGGCTTCATCACCAGCGCTGCCGCAATCATCGCCCGCTGCCGCAAACCTCCCGACAATTCATGCGGGAAGGCTCCGAATCGTTGCTCTGGATCAGTGATACCGACCAGTCTGAGCATCTCAAGGGCTCGACCTTGTGCTTCTTTCGCTGACGTATCTTCATGAGCCCTGATGGCCTCGACAATTTGGCTGCCGACGGTGAAGCAGGGGTCAAGACTGGTCATGGGATCTTGGAAAATCATCGACACCTGTGCGCCTCGTACCTCGCGCCACTCTTCGTCGCCGAAAGTCGAGGAATCGCGCCCAAGAATGTTCAATTGCCCACCGAGCGGACGCACCTTGGCAGGTAGCAATCCTAAACACGACAACGCCGAAAGACTTTTGCCAGAGCCGCTCTCACCGACGAGCCCGAGTATCTCCCCCGGCTGCAACTGCAGCGTCATATCCGTGACGAGCGGCTCCCATGATGTTCCGATGTCACGGCCCAAGGAGAAATTCTTGAACTCGATGACGGGCGCGCTCATCGACGTCTGCCGATTCTTGGGTCGAAGTGCTCGCGCAACTGGTCACTCACGCTGTTCAGAAGAAGCACCGTCAGGGTCAAGACACCACCGGCGAGAATCACGGGCCACCACGTACGCGTGAGATAGTCACGCCCCTGCGCCAGCGTTGAACCAAGACTCGGAGTGGGAGGCTGCGCTCCGATTCCAAGGAAAGACAAGCCCGCTTCCGCCACGATGGCGCCTGCGACGAAATAGACCGCCAGAACCAGGGTCACCGGCAGCAGGTTCGGCACAAAGTGACGCAGGCTAATTGCCACTTTGTTGCGCCCCAGAACTCGCGCGGCAGAGACGTAGTCGCGCTCTCTCAGAGACAGCACTTCACCCCTGATGATTCGGGAGAATCCGGCCCACTCGGTGAGTGCCAGTGCCAAAACCACCGTGAGCAATCCAGGGCCGAGCCAACCGGCAAAAACAACCGCCAGCAAAATCGCAGGGAAGGCCCATGTGACGTCAATGACGATGTTTGAGGTGACATCGGCCGCACGCCCGAAGTAGCCGCCAACGATTCCCACCATGAGGCCGAGCGTTACCGCCAGAAAGGCAACTCCGAGACCCACCGCAACCGATACACCCAGTCCGGCAAGAGTGCGCCACATGAGGTCGCGCCCCAGATTGTCGGTTCCAAACGGGTGACCCGAACTCAACGGTGGCAGGAATGTTGCGCGCAGATCTTGTGCGGTCCAGAGATTCCGGAAAGGAGGCGCGAGCAACACCACAAGGCCGAGCAGGGCGCATAACGCGAGTAGGCCCACCCCAATCCACGTGGGGATCGTGATACCACCGATACGTTTCTTGTGACGGCGGGATTCAGGAACATCGACGGGCGCGATGACGAGTGAGGTCACCATCAGGAGATCACCGCCTGATTACTTCGAATGCGCGGGTCAACCGCTCGAAGTAGCAGGTCACCAACGGTGCTCGCGATCACCACCACCAGAGCAAGAAGCAGTGCGAGCGCCGATGCGACCGGGTAGTCGCGCTTGAGGATGGCCTGCACGAGTTGAGAACCCATGCCCGGCCAACGGAAGATCACCTCAACAATGAGGGTGTAACCCAGCAATGTTCGGATCTGCACCGAACCCAACGACACCACCGGAGTGAGTGCATTGCGAAGCACGTGGCGCCAGTTGATGCGCATGCGAGACACCCCTCGCGCACGAAGAGTTCGCGTGTAGTCGGCACCTAGTTGCTCAACGACCGCGGTGCGTGTGACGCGAGTAGTCAGCGACCATGGGTCGGCTGCCAGAACAAGTGCCGGGAGAATGAGATTGGCCGGTCCCGAAGCGCCTGAGACTGGAAGGAATCTCATTTTTACGCCCAAGATCGCCACCAGCAAGAGCGCAAGCACGAAGTTCGGGATCGACATGAAGGCGCTCGTGACCCACCGAATCACTCGGTCAAACCAACCTCCGCGGTTCAGCGCGGCGATGACGCCTGCCGGCACCCCCAGCCCGAAGGCAAGAACGAAGGCAGCAAACGCAAGCACCACCGTGTACAGGGCGGCGTCGGCAATGAGGTCAAACACCGGGCGCCGATCGAACAACGAGGTACCGAAATTCCCACGAAGAACATTGGCCATGTAGTTCACGTACTGCTGCCAGATGGGCAGATTAAGGCCGAGTTCTTCCTTGTACCGCTCAATGACCTCGGGTGGGGTACGCGCAGGATCGAGGATCGACGTGACGGCGCTGCCAGGCGCCACCCGCAGCGCCGCGAAGGTTACCAATGACGCCAAAAACATAATGAGAATCGCATAGCCGATTCTTTTGATGACGTATGACATCGTCATCCTGCCCGTCTTGGCTCGGCTTCTCGGTCACTCGTCACGAACGTCAGTCTCCTACGGACGGTCGCGTCTGTCAGTGCCTTGGGCGATGGACTATTTGGCAAGCCACACGTCGTTGTAGAACGGGTACAGATTGGCTTGGTTTGGCGCCCAACCCATGACGTTATTGCGGTTCACCCAAATGGTGTTGGGTGTATATAGCGGGATGATTTGGAGCTGCTTGGCGACCAACTCCTGCACCTTGAATGCCGCGGCCTTCAGACCGTCAGTGTCCGCTGCGTTTTGCCATTCAGCAAAGGCGGCATTCACTTCATCGAGCTGAGGACTCTTGGGCTGGTAGAAGTCGATGAACAACGCCACGACGTCGATCGGACTGGACCACAGCCACTTGAACGCATACGAAGTCAAGTCAGGAGTCAACTTGGGATAGAAAGCTGCGTCGTCAAGTACTTGGGCCTTCATGTCGATACCGACGGCCTTGAGCATCTCGACCACGGCCTGCATCACCTGCTGCTCAACAGTGTCCGGATGTTGAATCGTCGTGAAGGAGAGTTTCTTGCCACCCTTCTCACGAACTCCGTCAGTACCCAGTTTCCAACCCGCGTCGTCAAGTAACTTCGCCGCCGAATCCGGGTTGTACTGGTTGTACTGCTCGACGGCCGGGTTGTACCAGACGTATCCCGGCATCACCGGACCATACGTGGCTGCGGCGTGACCCAAGAAGATCGACTGCACGATTCCTTCGCGGTCGATTGCCTGCGAGATCGCCTGACGAACCCTGAGGTCATCGAAGCCGAGTTCCTTGTTGCCGATGTTAACCGACAAGAAGAAGTTCGAGAGCTCCTGAAACTCCTGCACGACAAGGTCGGCGTTACCCTTGAGCCGATCGACGTCTTGCGGCGGCGGATTCTTGATGGCGTCCACGTTGCTGGTTTCAATTTCGTTCGCTCGCTGCGATGCCTCGGTGATCGACACCCACGTGATTCCGTCGAGATACGCCTTACCCTTGTTGGAGAAGAAGGGCGTAACCGATCCGGGGTAGCTTTCCCAGCGCTTGGCCTTAACTTCGTTGGTGCTGAAGGAATCCAACTCAAACGGGCCGGTTCCGTCGATCACTTCTGCGCCGTACTTATCACCGGCCTTTTCGCGCGCCGCAGGGTTGAGAATGTACGAATACTCAGTGGTAATGGTTTCTTGGAAGGCCGCGAACGGATGCGCCGTCGCGACGATGATCTGCTGACCCTTATTCGTAATGGAAGTGACTGGGGTCCAGAAGATTCCGTTCTGTCCCACGTTGGGATCACGGAAAAGGTTCATGTCCTTCACGACAATCTCGGGCGTGCACTTGGCGCCCGAATGGAAACTCAGACCATCACGCAACTCGAAGGTCCAGTTTGTGCCGTTGTTAGCAAAGGCACTGGCAAGAGCAGGAACGATGGCCGCCTGCGGATCACGCACGACCAATGCCTCATAGAACGCATTGAAGTCGGGGTCGGCCCAGGCATTACGAACCGGGTCCGGCGGAGTGGGCGCGCGGTCGTAGCCCTCTTTGAAGATGCCACCGCTGACAGGAGCAGCACTCGCCGAAGCACTCGCCGAAGCAGAGGCCGAGGCGCTCGCGGAGTCTGACGCCGGCGCCGACGATGAACTCGTGCCGCCGCTGTTACTCGAGCAAGCGGCAAGAAGGCTACCCGCAGCGGCCGCGCCTACTCCCATCGCAGCCATCTTGGTCAGGAAACTGCGTCGAGTGAGCGTCCCTTCGGTGTAGGCCTTGATATTCTTTCGGAGATCCTGCTGGTCTTCACTCATGTTCAACTCCATTTCTCAGGGACGACTACCCAGTAGCGGCTCGGGTCGAAACTATAGACAAGCGCTTGTTCTAGTCAAGCATCTAGGCTCAACACTTTCTCGACTTCAGTAACCCGGTCGCGCTGACCTGTTGACGCACGCGATGCCGTAGCGCTATTGAAAGCGGGTTGTCTCGCAATGTCAACAGATTCTCGCAATTAATTTGATAAGTGCCCGTCCCTTCAGGAGTGTTGGATCCGACTCGGCACATTGTCGGGATTTCAGTAAAATTGACGCGGACTGGCGACCTCGGTGTAATGAAAGCGTGACTTCTGGAAATAACCCGACGCGCGCCGATCAGGCATACGAGCTGTTGCGTGCCGACATCCTCCACGGGCGCATCGCGCCCGGAGCACGGCTGCGGGTGGAGGCCCTTGCCGATACCTACGGTTTAAGTAGCGGCGTGATTCGCGAGGCTTTACCGCGTCTGGTCGGCCAAGGATTGGCTGTTGCGACCCCGCAGCGAGGAGTCCGAGTCGTGTCGGTTGACCCCGCCGATCTCGAGCAGCTCACCGAAGCCGAGATCGAGGTGGAAACGCTAGTCCTGCGCAAGTCCATCGCCGACGGATCCCTCGCCTGGGAGGCCCGCGTATTGGCCACCCACCATCACCTCAGCAGGCTCGATCTGCGCAGCGAGGATGGGGAGATCAACGAAGACTGGTCGGTAGCCCACACTCGCTTCCATCTCGCCCTCCTCGACGGTTGCAGTAACGAGCGGCTCAAAGGAGTCGCGTCGTCGCTGCGCGACGCGGGCGAGGTGTACCGCCAGTGGGCCGACCGACCCGGTGAAATCACTCCCGAGGATCACGTGGTCAATCACCGCAGGCTGTGCGAGTTATCGATCGGCCGCGATGCTGACGCAGCGGTCGACGCACTTCGGCAGCACATTGAACTCACGACAATGCTCATTCTGAAGGACCATCGCACCGAACTCAGTACGCGTACGTCTTCCCGAGATTGACGCCATATCTCGAGATTTCGTTGACAGTCGCGGCGTTCCTCGGCTAGATTCCCAGCATGTACGCCCGTGAAGGCGTGGGAGGGGAGTGATGATGAACAAAGTTGTCGCACTGGTTCGGTCCTCCACGGGTTCGGCAACGCAGGAGTGGCGCGATGCGGTCTGGCCGCATGTCGAGGCAGCCGCTCAGGCCCTCACCACGGTCGAGCCTGCTGTGACCGGACTCGTGGTGTCACGTGTGGTCAAACCATTCGCCGACAACGACCCGCTTATGGCACTGATTGAGGTCTGGGGTGACGATGTCGGCGCTGAACTCATTGGCCAAACAATCACTCTGGGCCTGAGTGACACCGAGAATCTCAACGTCACCGCTGCCACGTGCTCGGAGATCGTGTTCAAGGAGGTTCGCGACTTCGCCCGCGACGGTTCACCGTGGTCGATCAAGCTCGCCGGAACCGCCTTTCGGCGAGAGGACTTTGAGCCCGACGCCTTCTTCGACTACTGGACCAACGTGCATGCGCCGATCGGCGGAAGCGTGCCTGGCGTTGGTGGCTATGTCGTATCGCGAGCCCACGAGGGCCAACTTGGCGAAGAGTCAGCGGATGCGCTGATCGCACAGTGGTACGTCGATGAACAGGCATTCAACGACGCCCAATCAACCGAGCCGGCTCAGGCTGCTTGGAAGGACGTCGGCAACTACGCGATGACAACCGGCACCGCGTTCTGGTTGATGACCGAGTCCGTAATCATCGAACCTCCCGTGACTGGCCCCGGAATCCTCGAGGTCTAGCAGATGCCTCAGGTGCGCCCATGGGTTCTCGACACGCCCCACTCCGGCATTCGACGGATGCTTGAGTACGCGCGCGACGTCGACAATCCGGTGATGCTGATCAACGGCGACCCGAATTTCACCACACCTGAACACATCATCGACGGCGCAGCGGCGGCGGCACGTGCTGGGGGAACCGGGTATTCGCCAGGTGATGGGCTCATGGCCTTGCGAGAGGCGAGTGCCGAAAAACTGGGCCGTATCAACAACATCCACGTGGCGGCCGATCAGGTCTGCATCACCACTGGCGCCTGCGGTGGGCTCTACACCACCCTGATGGTGCTGCTCGATCCAGGCGATGAGCTACTCATTCCCGATCCGGGTTGGTCTAACTACGCCGCCATGGTTCACGTGCTCAACGCTGTTCCCGTCGCGTACCCATTGCAACCCGATGAGGGTTGGAGTATCGACATAGAGGCGTTAGAGGCCTCCATTACGCCGCGAACCCGAGCAATCTTGGTGAATACGCCGAGCAATCCAACTGGCTGTGTGGAGTCGGCTGAGTCTCTTCGCCGAGTACTCGACATCGCAGAGCGACATGATCTGTGGATCATCTCGGACGAGGCATACGACCAACTCGTGTTTGATGCTCCCGCAGTGTCGACAGCAAGTTTGGGGGGCAGCGACCGAGTCATCAGCATCTTTACCTTTTCTAAGACCTACGCCATGACTGGCTGGAGAGTCGGTTACACCACCGGACCTTCCCACTTCATTCGACAACTCTCTCTCCATCAGGAGCCAGTGGTTTCCTGTGCGTCGACCGTGTCGCAGCATGCCGCGCTGGCCGCACTGAGAGGACCCCAAGACTGCGTCGATGACATGGTCGCCGCCTACCGGCGAAGGCGAGGAATCGCGGTCGAAATCCTTGAGTCCGGGGACGTTCCATTCGTGATGCCACACGGCGCCTTCTTCCTCATGGTCGACGGTCGCGCAACGCAAATGGACTCCTGGTCGCTCGCCCACCACATGCTCCGAGAGGCCTCCGTCGGCACGGTTCCAGGTCTGGCATTTGGAGCAGGCGGAGAGGGATTCCTTCGCCTCACGCTGGCCGCATCTGATGACGTCATCGTCGAGGGGGTCACACGGCTTACCGCCGCCTACGCCTCCTTGACTCGCTCAAACGGAGGTTGAATCGATGGCGTGTGACCGCCTGAAGGGAAAGTCGGCTCTCATCACCGGTGGCGGCAGCGGCGTTGGCCGCGCGACCGCACTCCGATTCGCACAGGAGGGCGCATCCACAATCGGGCTCTTCGACCGCGACGAGAGCGCACTCGCTGCAGTAGTGGCTGAGCTCGAAACGTTCGGAACCACCGCCCTCGCTCTGCCAGGAGACGTGACTTCACGCTCACTGTGTCAGACGGCTGCCGACGCGGTCATTGCCAGTCACGGGCGCCTCGACGTACTCGTGAGTAACGCTGGTGCCGATGGCGACGCACCCTTCCTTGAAATGAGTGACGACGAATGGCATCGCGTGATCAACGTGAATCTCACCGCGTCATTCGTTCTCGGCCAGATCGCCGCTCGCGCCATGGTGGCCGACGGAAAGGGCGGGTCCATTCTCTTCACGGCCTCCATTTCAGGGATGGGTGCTTCCGACGGTGACGCGCACTACGGAGTCTCGAAGGCGGGCATCATTAACTTGGTTCAGACCATGGCCATCGAACTGGTTCAGCACCGCATCCGAGTGAACTGCGTGAGTCCTGGACCGCTCGACACCCCGCTCTCTCGCGCACTACTCGGCAGTGACGAAGCGATGGAGGCCGCGCGCGCTCACTACCCTCTCGTTCCGATGGGGCGACTGGGGCTGCCCGAGGAGATCGCCGCTGCGTACGCCTATCTCGCGAGCGATGACGCGGGGTACACCACCGGACAAAACCTCGTCATCGACGGTGGCAACCATGCGACCGTCTTCGTCAATCCCGTTGGGACCTTGTAGCCATGCGCCTTTCGGACACACTCTTTGTAATCGGTGGTGGAGACGCGGGATTCGGACTGTCTGGCTCGATCGACTCCAACGTCTACGCGCTGTCGACTTCCGAAGGAATTTGGCTTATCGATGTGGGGCTCAACTCGTTCGACATGATCCTGTCGAACGCCCGCGCAGACGGACTTGAACCAGCAGACATCACACGCGTGTTCATCACCCACTCCCACGCCGACCATGCCGGCGCCCTCGCGCAACTGCGTCGCGCACTCCCTCATGTCTTGATTTCAGTGGCACATGACGTGGCAGATGAGATTGGTCGCGGAGATGAGACAGCCAACTCACTGGCCCGTGCACGTGAGTTGGGCTATTACCCCGCTGACTTCTCGCTGGAACCATGCGTAGTCGACGACAGGGTTCGCGACGGATGGCAGGTCACTGCCGGAGAGACCACCATCACCGCTATTGAGACGCCGGGGCACTGCCATGGCCATCTCTGCTTCCATGTCAATGATGGCGCGGGCGGACTGCTTTTCAGTGGCGACCAAGTGTTCGTCGGCGGTCAGATTCTGTTGCAGAACATCCCTGACTGCGACCTGCAGGCATGCGCGCAGTCAATGTCACGCCTTGCCGAACTCGAATTCGACGCTCTCCTACCCGGACATCTGATGATCTCGATGACGAACGGCAAGCGACACGTCGACGACGCTGCTCAGGTCTTTAGTCGACTCGGCGTTCCGAAGAACGTGATCTGATGACCGGCCCTCGCGCCGACTTCGAGGAAGTCTTCGAGTACGGGTTTACCCGACTCGATCCGGTACGAGGTGACCACATTGATCCCCCCAGCGTCGCAATCTACGAAACGCTCTTAACCAAGGGGCCCGATGGACTTCCCGCACCGGGACTGGCACAGAACTGGCAGATCAGCGCCGACGGAATGTCGTGGCGACTGCGATTGCGTGAAGGAGCGCGCTTCCACTCGGGAGATCCGTGTGATTCACGCGCAGTCGTCGAGGCTCTCGAACTCTGTCGATGGGGAGAAGGCCTACCCCGCCAGGTCTGGTATTGGGATCCGGTCGATTCGGTGCGGTCGCTCGATGACCTCACCGTTGAAGTACGACTCCTCTTTCCTTGCGCTCGCCTTCCAGTGTTGCTTTGGGGAACACACACCGCGATCGCGAACCCCCGAACCTGGCGTGAATGGGGCGACGACTTCGGCGTCACCGCTGCCGACGGAACGGGTCTCTACCGGCTTGTGAGTTTCTCGCCCACGGCGGTGACGGCCGAACTGGTCGGCACGCCACAGATCGGCCAGCCTCACACACTTCGGTGGAGCTCAGTGGTCGACGACGAAGAACGAGCGCACTGTCTGAGTTCACGGCAGTTTGACGCGGTACGAGAGGTGCCGGCGACTTCCGTTTCCTCCGACGATGCACGGTGGAGAATTGACTCGCAGCCGCAAGCCTCGCAGTTCTATCTAGCCCTGAGTTTTCCCGCCGGCTTCGACCATCTCCCATTGCGCCGTGCCGTTAACGGGCTCATCGATCGTGATGCCCTTGTCGCCTCAGCGCTGAATGGCGCCGGCCATCCCGCGACTTCACCGCTTCCTGTCATCGACGAATTCGCCGGGGATTACACCCCCACTGTCGATCAGTCCTTGGCGCGCGCGCAGGCCACGCAGGAGTTGGCGACGATGGGTTTCCGGCCCGGCGCCGACGGGATTCTTGAGCGCGACGGCTTCGTACTCGATCTCGAGTGCGCCACTCAAGACACTGCCGTTTTCAGACGGCTGGCGAACGAATTGACACAGCAACTAGCGCCATTCGGAATTCGGTTGCGTTTCAACTACCTCCAACCCTTTGAAGACTTCTATCGTTCCGTAGCCGACGGTCCGGACTCCTTCCTGAGCAAGTGGCTGTGGCAAGACGGAATGGAAGCAGCGATGGGCTTCTCGAGTTCAGATTGCATCGAGCCCGCAGGAGGTAACTGGCAGCGCTCGATGATTCCTGCCGTTGACGACGCTTTCGACAGTTTCCTGCGCGCGCGCGAAGGCGAACTACGCGGAGCCGCTGAGAACGCCCAGCGGCTCTTCATGGAGAACCTGCCGTACCTACCCCTGTGCTCGCCCACCGAAACGCTCGCAGTCGATCGCGCTGCCACCAACTTCGGACTCTCGCCACGCACGTTGTACCCCCTCTACGGCGACCTGCGAATGACGGGCGATACCCGCCGCAGCGAGAGATCCGCACACCAGGAGGACGCGTGACGACGTCTGAAGTGGTCACCATTCTTAGCGACCTCATTCGCTTTGACACCAGCAATCCCGGCATGCCGGAGAGGCCGGCAGCCGAGTACATCGCCGCCCTGTTCGACGAAGTGGGGATCGAATCGACAATTCTCGAGGGGGAACCGGGGCGATCCAATGTGATCGCGCGGATAGAGGGTACCGACCCACGCAGGCCGCCGCTGCTCATTCAGGGCCACCTCGATGTCGTTCCCGCTCAGGCCGGGGAGTGGTCGGTTCATCCATTCAGTGGTGAAGTGCGCGATGGATACGTCTGGGGTCGCGGTGCTGTTGATATGAAAGATATGGACGCCATGGTGATCACCGTGCTACGTCGATGGGCCCGCGAGGATATCCGACCACCGCGCGACCTTGTTGTTGCGTTCCTGGCCGATGAAGAGATGGGAAGCCCTGCCGGGTCGCGCTGGCTCGCGGCCAATCATGCCGACCTCTTCGCGGACTGTACTGAGGCGATTGGGGAAGTCGGTGGGTTTAGCGTCTCGCTCGGCGATACCGCCCGACTGTATTTGCTGCAAACGGCCGAGAAAGGAATCGCGTGGCTCAAGTTACGCGCCACCGGTCGACCCGGCCACGGGTCAATGATTCACCCAGATAACGCAGTCACACGATTGGCCGGTGCGGTCTCGCGCATCGGATCCCACGACTTCCCCATTCATGTCATCCCAGAAGTCGCTCTCCTGCTACGGGAACTGGAGCCGATCGTCGGGCATGAACTCGACCCCGCACAGGCGGAGGAATGGCTACCCGAACTAGGGGGCCTCGCTCGGATGGTTGGCGCATGCCTCCGCAACACGGCCAACCCCACTCGGCTCGACGCCGGATACCAAAGCAACGTGGTGCCTTCGGAGGCCACCGCGATTATCGATGCGCGCTTCTTGCCCGGATACGAGCAAGACTTGATGGATGACGTGGTGCGACTTGCCGGTGATTCAGTGCAGGTCGAAGTCATGACTCACGGGATATCCGTGCACACTGAATTCGAAGGGGCGCTGGTCGACGCGATGTGTGCTGCGCTCCGAGCCGAGGACGCCTCGGCTATTCCAGTCCCGTACCTACTCACCGGTGGCACCGACGCCAAAGTCTTTTCTGAGCTCGGCATTCGCTGCTTCGGCTTCGTCCCTCTCCAACTTCCTCCTGACCTTGACTTCAGTGCCCTCTTCCACGGAATTGACGAGCGAGTACCAGTGGAGTCGCTGGAATTCGGAGTTCGCGTACTAGACAGGTTCCTCGCCTCATGTTGACCGCTAGGCGCGTAGCGGTGGTCAACGCTCGACTCGTGGCTCAACCCGAGTCAGTCCCCCGAAGCACTGCCTTCCTCGCGGAGAACGGTGTCATCACTGAGGTCGGTTCGCTGACGGAAGTACTAACTCGCGCGGGTGACGCCGATGTGATCGATTGCGCCGGAGCCGCGGTGGTTCCGGGCTTCGTTGACGGTCACTGCCACTTTGAAATCACCTGCGTCACCACCGATGGCTGGGTTCCTGTCCATACACCTCCGTACCGTTCACTGTCGGAAGTGGCCGAACAGATCCGCGCCTCACTTGACCGACCCCGCGGCGACTGGGATTGGCTGCTCTGTCGGTCGTCGTTTGCTATGAACGAAAAGGTCGAGGAGCAGCGACTGTTCTCACGCGAAGAACTCGACGCCATTTGCTCCGACCGACCGCTCGCCGTGTTCGCAAGTCTGCACGTTGCTTCCCTCAACACCGCAGGCTTCCATCGTCTGGGTTTATGGGAGCCCGATTCGATTCATCCCTTCCACGGCGTGGTGCATCGAGATTCTGCCGGAGTTCCTACCGGCGTCGTGACCGAAATTTTCATGATGGTGCCTCCACCGGTGACGCCCGAGGGCTTTGACCACGCAGTGATCACCCACGGCCGAGACATGTTCAACGCAGCCGGCACGACGACAGTGCACACCATGCCCGAGAACCTTCATCAGGTCGAGCAACTACGAACGTTGCACCAAGCAAACGTGATGTCACTGCGACAGCGTTACTACCTGATCTCACCTGGCGTCGCGACACTCGACGAGGCCGATGAACTCGCACGCATCGACGCGACGAGCGACTCATTCCGTTTCGGTGGCATCAAAGTCTTTGTGAACGGATGCGCTCATGACGGACTCGGTGTTCCGCTTGACGACCCCAAGTGGACTCAAGAGTCACTGAACTCGTTCGTGCGTGATGCCGACTCGAGGGGTTTCCAAGTCTGGTTGCACTCGCTCAATTCGAGAGGCGTTCGAATGGCCGCCGAAGCGATCTACCTGTCGACTCCCGATGGCAGTAACCCGCGACGCCACCGGATCGAACACGGCGGAGACTTCATTGACCTCGACGATCTCCCAGCCGTTCGGGATTCAGGTGCGCTGCTTGTCACCACTCCGCAATTTCTGCACAGTATGACCGCCGACCCCTCTGGGCCGCGAGCACCGCTACGCACTTTGCTTGCCGCCGGAATTCGACTCGTGGGTGGAACCGACAGCACCGGAACCGTCCCTTCAAGTGTGTCAATACTGGGAAACGTCGACACCGCCGTGGCCCGTCAGCGCCGCGATGGAAGCACCTTCCACCCGCAAGAGGCTCTCGACGTCCGCGACGCTCTGGCGCTGTTTACATCCGGCTCTGCCTTCGGCGGATTCTCCGAAGGGGTGGCCGGCTGCATCGCCCCAGGTTCATTCGCTGACTTCGCGCTACTGACAGATGATCCACTGGCGCCCAACGCGCCGCCGGCGGGTGAGATAGAAGTACTGGCCACGTATGTCGGTGGAGCTCGTGTCTGGCAGGGCAGCTAATGAGAGCCGCCCGGCTATTCCCGAACGCCACCACGCTTGACGTGATTGACCTGACCACACCTGTTCCCACGAACGACTCGGTGCGGGTGGCAGTGCTGGGCGCGGGGATCTGCCATTCCGATCTTCACGTGCTCGACGGGCAGTTCGAACACCTCGTTCGCCGTCCCGTGACCCCAGGACATGAGATCGCCGGCGTTGTCGACGCGGTGGGCCCGGAAGTGCAGGGTCTCGATATCGGAACACCGGTGGCGGTGATGGTGGGCTGGGGCTGCGGGCGATGCCAGTGGTGTCTGACCGGATACGAGCAACTATGTCCTCAGGGGCTGGAGGCGGGATCGACCGCGGATGGTGGTTTCGCCGAATATGTCTTGGTTCCACACGCACGGCATGTTGTCCCGCTCGGAAACATCTCTGCCGTGGAAGGAACACCCTTCGGATGCGCTGCGCTGTGCGCCTATGCGGCTGTGCAACGGGTACTTCCTTGGCTGACGGCTGGCAGCGCGGTGACCGTAGTGGGAGCCGGCGGACTCGGTCAATACGCCGTGCACTATCTGCGCAGCCTGAGCGATGCCATCGTCATTGCTGTCGATCAACGCCAATCAGCGCTGACGCGCGCAGCCGAAGCCGGCGCTCATCGTTGCGTTCTCTCGCACGAACAAGTAGCCGCTGAGATTCTCGACTACACGGCGGGGGAAGGCTGCCGAGCGGTGATCGATTTCGTGGGGAGCGACCAGACTCTCGCGCTAGCGGCGCAGACCACCGGCACCCGCGGCGTGATTGCACTGCTGGGCCTTTCTGGTGGTCATCTGTCGTACGGCTTCGAATCGCTCGCTCCCGAAGTGACCCTCACCACGGTGGTCGCCGGCACTCTCAGCGACCTGCACGAGGTAGTTCGGCTTGCCCAGACTCACCGACTCACGATGCCCTTGACCACCTACTCACTCGAGGACATCAATCACGCGATCGACGATCTGCGCTCGGGAACCATCAGCGGACGCGCAGTCGTACTACCACAACTCGCAGCACGTACGGTGACGTCATGAACGATTTGCCGGCCCACGCGCGCGTTGTCATCATTGGCGGCGGCATCATCGGGTGCAGCGTGGCCTACCACCTCGCCAAGCGGGGCGTGACCGATGTTGTGCTGCTGGAGCGATCCGAGCTCACCAGCGGAACAACGTGGCACGCAGCAGGTCTCGTCGGTCAACTGCGCGCCACACATAATCTGACCCGCCTTGCGCAGTACACCACTCAACTGTTCGCAAATCTTGAGGCCGACACAGGGCAGGCCACCGGTTTCCAGCAGCGGGGTTCGGTTTCCGTGGCCACCACCCCTGCACGGTTCGAGGAACTCAAGCGGGGCGCAAGCATGGCGCGTGTCTTCGGCCTCGAGGTGAATGTCGTGACACCAGGTGAGGCGAAGGAACTCGTGCCTCTCGCCAACATCAATGACCTAGTCGGTGCAGTACATCTACCCGGTGACGGAGTCACGAACCCTGTCGACACCACCCGCTCACTTGCCAAGGGCGCGCGTGATCGCGGGGTGATCATTCGTGAACATATCCGCGTCGAGCGCATCGTGTTCGAGGGCGGACGAGCGGTGGGGGTGGAATACACACTCGACGGCGAGCGCGGGGAATTGCGCGCTGACGTAGTAGTGAACGCGGCGGGTATGTGGGCCCGCGAACTTGGTGGTCCGGCCGGCGCCACAGTGCCACTGCATGCCGCCGAGCATTTCTACATCGTTACCGAGGAGCTCGCCGAAATCTCTGCGAGCATGCCCGTGTTGCGCGATCCAGATGGATTCGCCTACTTCAAGGAAGAGGCCGGGAAACTACTCGTCGGCTGGTTCGAACCAGTTGCCAAGCCATGGGGAATGGCGGCGAAGGGCCAGTCGAGCGGAATTCCCGCTGACTTCAGCTTCGGAACACTGCCACCGGACATCGATCACATCACTCCGCAATTAGAGTCCGCAATCCATCGCATGCCGGTTCTAGCCGACACAGGCATCCGTTTGTTTTTCAATGGCCCTGAATCGTTCACCCCTGATGACCGATATCTGTTGGGGGAGTCACCTGACGTACCGGGTCTATTCATGGCGTGCGGATTCAACTCGATTGGTATTCAGTCGTCCGGAGGAGCCGGCACGGTGCTGGCAGACTGGATCATCGACGGGCATCCCCCCATGGATCTGTGGGATGTCGACGTCCGTCGAATGATGCCCTTTCAGCACAATGCCTCTTACCTTCACGACCGAACAGTGGAAACGCTCGGCTTGCTCTACGACATGCACTGGCCGTTCCGTCAGCCAGCGACCGCGCGCGGAGTGCGGCGCTCAACCCTGCATGACCGGCTGACAGCACTCGGTGCTTGCTTTGGCGAGACAGCAGGTTGGGAGCGCGCGAACTGGTTCGCGCCACCCGATGTAGAACCGACGTACGAGTATTCCTACGGTCGGCAGAACTGGTTCGGATACTCAGCGGCAGAGCACGCGGCGGTACGCGAGGCGGTCGGCATTTTCGACCAATCGTCGTTCGGGAAATACGTGGTGCAGGGGCCCGACGCCGAAGCTGTGTTGAATCAGGTGTGCGCAAACAATGTTGCCGTCGAGCCCGGACGGGTCGTGTACACGCAATGGCTCAATGAGCGCGGCACGATCGAGGCCGACCTCACGATCACGCGCGAAGCCGACGACCGATTCCTGGTGGTGACGGCGGCCGCGACGCAGATACGTGACCTCACGTGGTTACGTCGCCATATCCCCAACGACGCGAGATGCGCCGCCGTCGATGTGACAAGTGCGCAGGCAGTGCTGGGCATTATGGGTCCGAACTCTCGCGCCCTACTTTCGCAACTGACGACTGAGGACCTTTCCAATGAGGCGTTTCCTTTCGGCCACTCTCGCCAGATCGACCTTGGGTACGCGCGGGTTCGTGCAAGCCGAATCACCTACGTCGGCGAGCTCGGTTGGGAACTGTATGTGCCCACTGAATTCGCCGCCGGAGTCTTCGACGCGATCTGGGCAGTCGGCGCCGACCACGGATTGAGACCCGCTGGCTACCACGCACTGAATTCACTGCGAATGGAGAAGGGCTACCGACACTGGGGTCACGATATTTCCACCGATGAAACTCCCCTTGAAGCCGGGCTCGGGTTTGCAGTCGCCTGGGATAAGCCAGGAGGATTCATCGGTCGCGAGGCGCTACTTCGACGTCGCGATGAAGGAATGCTCCAACGACTTGTTCAATTCCAACTCACCGATTCCGATGCTCTGATGTACCACAACGAACCGATCTGGCGTGATGGAACGATCGTTGGACGTATTACCTCCGGCATGCACGGGCACACCGTTGGCGCGTCTCTTGGGATGGGCTACGTGCGATCTGAAGATGCACCGATCTCGAACGAGTGGGTGCTCGAGGGAACGTACCAAATAGAGGTCGCTTGCGAGCGCATCGCAGCATCTGTCTCACTCAGGCCTTGGTATGACCCCACGAGCGAGCGCATTCGTTCGTAGTGTCCGATACCGGGAGGTCGCGGTAGCCACCGGCCCGACACAATGGCGCTATGTCTCGCCGCGGCTGGGTGCTGTTCATCAGCCTGTCGATCATCTGGGGAATCCCGTACCTGATGATCCGCGTCGCCGTCGAATCGCTGTCGCCGTGGTTCGTCGTGTTCGCGCGAGTCGCCATTGGCGCGGCCATCCTGCTTCCGATCGCAGCCGCCCGCGGCGAACTCAAACAACTTCGCGGCTACCTCGGCTGGATCGCGGTCTTCGCCGTTGTCGAAATCATGATCACGTGGCCGGCTGTTACCTTCGCCGAGCAGCACCTCACCAGTTCGTTCACCGCGCTGATGATCTCCGCCGTACCGCTGGTCGCGGCCCTCATTGCTGTTCGACTGGGTCTCGACCGCTTCACAGGAACACGACTACTCGGACTGTTCATCGGCATCGCCGGTGTCGCAGCGCTGGTGGGCTTGGACTTCGGCGAGATCTATCTTCCGTCGGTGGTCCTACTGATGATCACCGTCGTTGGCTACGCGTTCGGTCCCGTGGTGATCTCGCAGCGGCTCGTTGGCGTTCCGAGCATGGGTGTCATCGCAGTGTCACTGCTGATCAACACGGTCGTCTTCGCGCCCTTCGCCATCGCCACGCGCCCCACCGAGCCGGTACCTGCGCAGGCGTGGTGGTGCGTGGTACTGCTCGGCGTCGTGTGCACCGCGATCGCGTTCATTTTCTTCTTCCAACTCGTTAACGAAGTAGGGCCGGCCCGCATGACGGTGATCACCTACCTCAATCCGGTAGTAGCGCTGTTCCTTGGAGTGCTACTGCTCGGTGAAGCGATCACGACCGGAATGATCGTCGGCTTCCCGCTGGTACTCATTGGCTCGTGGCTGGCGACGCGCAAGGGTGTGCCGGAAGAAGCTGACCCAGTACCGATGTGAGGTCAGCGTGACAGCGCGCGCACGACTCGTGAGGCTGGCGGACGCCCCAACTTTTGCGCCATCCAAACCGATGTTGCGACTAATTTCTCGAGGTCGACACCAGTTTCAATACCGAGTCCATCGAGCATCCACACGAGGTCCTCCGTCGCGAGATTGCCCGTCGCCGACTCGGCGTAGGGACACCCGCCCAAGCCACCCGCTGACGAATCGACTGTGCTGATTCCGCATTCCAGAGCGGCGAGTGTGTTGGCCAACGCCTGCCCATAGGTGTCGTGGAAGTGCACGCCCACCGTGTCAGTGCTCACGCCACTTGCGTCGAGCCGCCCCAACACCTCCCGCACCTGACCCGCAGTAGCGACGCCGATGGTGTCTCCCAAACTCAACTCTGTGCAGCCAGCCGCGACCAACTCGTTGCACACTCCCACGACCTGCCCGGCGTCGACCGCGCCTTCCCACGGATCGCCAAAACACATCGACACGTAGCCCCGCACGACAAGACCCTGTGCCCGAGCCGCCTCAATCACCGGCGTAAACATCGCCATCTGCTCGGCTATCGGTCTGCCTAGGTTGCGCTGCGCGAAGGTGTCGGTCGCGCTGGCGAACACCGCGATATCGGTTACGCCGCTGGCAATCGCTGACTCAAGTCCGCGCAGATTTGGAACGAGCGCGGGGTAACGCACACCCGGTTTCCGATCAATAGCCGCCATCACGTCGGCGGCATCGGCCAGCTGTGGAATGCGGTCAGCTCGCACGAAACTGGTGGCTTCCACAACAGGTAGTCCGGCATCGGTGAGTCGATCGATGAACTCGACTTTGCTTGAAGTGTCGATCACAGTCGACTCATTCTGCAATCCGTCACGCGCGCCGACTTCCCACACGGTGACGCGGGCAGGGAGATCGCTGCGACTCACCGCAACTTTGGGGCCAAAGGAATTCACCGAGCCTCCACCACAGCCAGTACCTGATTGCGAGTGACCTGACCGTCCTTGGTCACGAGCAGTTGCGTCACCACTCCATCAAACGGTGCCCGCACCGGGTATTCCATCTTCATCGCCTCAACGACTGCCACCACATCGCCTTCACTCACGGCATCGCCTACCGCACGATCGAGCACGACAATGGATCCTGGCATCGGCGAACGAATTTCACCGTCGGCATCGAAAGCGGCCGAGCCCGCATTCGCCCGCGCTGCGACAACGCGGTACTGCCAGGAATCACCCGCTTCACCCACCCAGACGCACGGGTCGCGATCAGCCTCATCGAATACCGCGGAGTAGCGATGAACATCGCCGCCGACATTCACGGTGAGAAAGGGCCCACCACCGACGCGCGCAAGCGACGCCGACACTCGCTCAGCGCCATCGATCGACACCCGACAGTCGGCAACTCGGCCGTACACCGCAACCACGGTGGCGTCGCCGTCATCGTCAACAAGGCGCGTCAGGGCGGGTGCTTGAGCGCCAATTCGCCAGCCCGTTGCGCGACCCCATAGTGACGACTCAGCCAGCTCTTCGCGTCGAGTTCCGACAAGAAGAGCCGCCGCAACAGCGCGCATCGAACTACCTGTGCTTGTCCACTGCAGCTCATCGATCAACGATGTAGTCATCGCGGCCGCACGCACACGAGGATCCGCCAACAGTGTCCGCAGCGCACCGACGTTATGCGCCACACCCAAGGCAACGAGTTCACTGAGTCCTGCCGAAACGGCATCGAGCGCACCGTCGCGTGACGGCGCATGCGCAATCACCTTGAGCAGCAAAGGGTCGTAGTGCGTGGCGACGACAGAACCTTCGCGCACCCCTGAGTCAATGCGCACACCCGACGGTTCGCGATAGGTCACCAACGTTCCCGACGACGGAAGGAAGCCGTGGTGTCCGTCTTCGGCACATACTCGCGCCTCGACAGCATGGCCGCTGATGCGCACATCTTCTTGAGCGAACGCAATGCCCTCGCCTGCTGCAACGCGCAGTTGCAACTCCACGAGATCAAGTCCGGTCACCAACTCGGTCACTGGGTGCTCAACCTGCAGTCGCGTATTCATCTCAAGGAAAAACCAGGTGCGGCCGTCTGTCGCATCGAGGATGAATTCAACTGTTCCGACTCCGCGATAGTTCACCGCGCGCGCAAGAGTGACCGCGGCCGACGCCATCGCAGCGCGCACGTCATCGGCCAGCGCCGGAGCGGGCGCTTCTTCAATTACCTTCTGGTGTCTGCGTTGCAGGCTGCATTCGCGATCGCCAAGGTGCAGCACCTTCCCGCTGCCATCACCGAGCACCTGCACCTCAATGTGGCGCGCGGCCGGAATGTAACGCTCGAGCAGAAGCGAATCGTCACCGAATGCGGCGGTTGCTTCGCGCCTCGCCGACGCCAAGGCATCAGGCAATTCGGAAAGCGCGCGCACGACCTTCATACCCTTGCCGCCACCACCGGCCGCCGGCTTGACGAGCAACGGAAATCCCACATCCCCTGCTGCGGCAACGAGTTCGGAGTCACTGGCGTCGGCGCCATGGAAGCCTGGCACAACCGGAATATCCAATGAGTGTGCCAACTCCTTCGCCGCACGCTTGTCACCCATGGCAGCGATGGTGTCGCTCGTCGGGCCAATGAACACCAGTCCAGCGGCTTCACACGCCGCCGCGAAGTAGGCGTTCTCAGCAAGAAACCCATACCCCGGGTGAATCGCCTGCGCCCCGGTGGCTGCCGCCGCCGCGAGTACCCGTTCTATTGATAGATAGCTGCTCGCCGCATCGGCCGGTCCGAGCAGCACCGCCTCATCAGCGGCGACCACATGCGGTGCGTTCGCATCGACCTCGCTGAACACGGCCACCGACCGAATACCCGTCGCTCGCAATGTGCGCACAACGCGCACGGCGATCTCGCCACGATTAGCGACCAGCACAGTCTCAAACATCGTCATCACATCCGGAAGACGCCGTAGGAGATTGGCTCCAGCGGTGCCCGCGACGCTGCCTCAAGACCGAGCCCCAGCACCGTGCGTGTATCCGCGGGATCAATGATGCCGTCGTCCCACAACCGCGCCGTCGCGTAGTAAGGACTACCTGCCTGTTCGTATTGATCGCGAATAGTCGAACGGAACGCCTCTTCTTCATCGGCGGGCCAGTCGACACCTCGAGCCTCCGCTTGGTCGCGCCGCACGGTTGCCAGCACCGTGGCCGCCTGCTCGCCACCCATCACCGAGATGCGTGCATTGGGCCACATCCACAGGAATCGCGGCGAATACGCGCGACCACACATCGAGTAATTACCCGCCCCGTACGACCCGCCGATGACGACGGTGAACTTCGGAACACGCGCACACGCCACAGCGGTCACCATCTTGGCGCCGTGCTTGGCGATTCCGCCCGCCTCGTACTCGCGACCCACCATGAAGCCGGAGATGTTCTGCAGGAATACCAATGGCGTGCTTCGCCGATCGCACAATTCGATGAAGTGCGCGGCCTTCTGCGCGGACTCCGAGAACAGCACACCGTTGTTCGCGATGATGCCCACTGGGTGCCCGTGAATGTGCGCGAACCCGGTGACCACCGTCGTTCCGAATTCAGTCTTGAACTCGTGAAACTCACTGCCGTCGACAATGCGTGCGATCACTTCGCGTACGTCGTACGACGTGCGGGCATCGGCGGGAATGACGCCACCAAGCTCGCTCGGCGAACGCAGCGGTTCACGTGACTCACGCATCTGCCACGGCGCCGTGTTGGTCGGCCCAAACGTCGCCACGATGTCGCGCATCATTTGCAATGCATGCGCATCGTCGTGCGCAAGGTGATCGGTGACACCGGATACGCGTGAGTGCAAATCGCCGCCGCCGAGATCTTCAGCGCTCACCGTCTCGCCGGTGGCTGCCTTCACCAGCGGCGGTCCACCAAGGAAGATCGTCCCTTGATTGCGCACGATGATCGCCTCATCGCTCATCGCCGGAACGTAGGCACCGCCCGCCGTACACGATCCGAGTACGGCAGCGATCTGCGGAATTCCGCGCGCCGACATCGTCGCCTGGTTGAAGAAGATCCGACCGAAGTGATCGCGATCAGGAAACACGTCGTCCTGCATCGGAAGGAACGCACCACCAGAGTCAACCAAGTACAGACAGGGAAGGTTGTTGTGCAGCGCGACTTCCTGCGCGCGCAGATGCTTCTTCACGGTGAGCGGGTAGTACGTACCGCCCTTCACCGTCGGATCGTTGGCGACAACGACTACCTCGCGACCGTTGACCACCCCCACACCCGTGACAATGCCCGCGGCAGGTGCCTCGTCGTTGTAGAGACCGAATGCGGCCAGCGGAGAGAGTTCAAGGAAGGCGGTTCCAGGATCGAGTAGCGCATCGACGCGGTCGCGTGTGAGCATCTTGCCGCGCTCAACGTGGCGCTCACGAGTGGCCTGCGAACCTCCCACACTCGTCAGGGCAAGGCGGTCGCGCAATTCGTCGACCAAACCCGCCATACGCGACGCGTTCGTGCCGAACGACTCGGAATTCGAGTCGACCGCGGAGTGGATGACAGCCACGCAAAACTCCTGCCTTAGTTAACGATCGTTCACGTTACTCTGATGCACAGCCCGCGGCAAGAGCAGCGGCCGCCATCGCTTGCAAAACCTCCGGCAAATGCGGTTCACCCGCGCGACCACTGTGCGGAGTGGAGTTGAGGAGACCGAACACCGCCTGAGCCGCCGACTGTGCACGCGGCCGGTCCACCGTGGGATACACCTGCATCAAGACGTCGACCCAGATTCCGACGTACTGCCGCTGCAACGAGCGCACCGTGCGGCGCTCAGATTCGGGCACACTGCCCAGATCGCGGAACTGCACGGCGATCAGGTCGGGCTCACCGAATGCAAAGGCGATGTGGAAGTCGATGAGCGCAGCCAGCTGTGTATCCGCATCATCCGATGCCGACACGCGTTCACGAGCGCCGTCGAGCAAGCGCCGGCTGATGTCGATCAAAAGGTCCGAGAGAATCGCTTCCTTACCGGGGAAGTAACGGTAGATGGCTGGCCCCGAGATTCCGAGTTCAGCGCCCAAATCGTCAATCGACACGCCATGAAATCCCGACACCGCGAACATTCGGGCCGCGGTGGCGAGAATTTCGCTGCGTCGGTCACGTCGTGCTGTCATCAAGCATTTTCAATCGACGCGGCCACTTGTAAGCCGAGTTCGGCAATCGACTGCTCGCGCATGAGGTACTTCTGCACCTTGCCGGTGACCGTCATCGGAAACTCATCGGTGAAGTGCACATAGCGCGGAACTTTAAAGCGGGCCAGTCTCTCCCGACAGAAGGAACGTACCTCATCTTGCGAAAGGGTCGAGCCAGGCTGACGGCGAACCCACGCGCACAGTTCTTCGCCATAGCGCTCATCCGGAACACCCACCACGTGCGCGTCTAGAACATCGGGATGAGTAAGAAGAAATTCTTCGATCTCGCGAGGGTAAATGTTTTCACCACCACGAATCACCAGATCCTTGATCCGGCCCACAATGTTGAGGTAGCCGTCCGCATCCATCACGGCGAGATCACCGGTGTGCATCCACCCTTCGGCATCGATCACTTCACGGGTGCGCTCCTCCTGCGCCCAGTAACCCTGCATCACTGAATAGCCACGGGTGCACAGTTCGCCCGGCTCGCCCCGCTCGACGACGGTGTCGGTACCGGGGGTGATTACCCGCACCTCCACGTGCGGATGCACGCGACCGACTGTCGAGACGCGGCGCTCAAGAGAGTCGTCAGCACGGGTCTGTGTCGACACCGGTGAGGTCTCGGTCATGCCGTAGCAAATGGTGACTTCGCGCATGTTCATCCGCGCGACCACCTGCTTCATTACCTCGACCGGGCAGGGGGCGCCCGCCATGATTCCGGTACGCAGGGTCGACAGGTCGTAGGAATCGAAATCAGCGTGCGACAGTTCGGCGATGAACATCGTCGGAACACCGTAGAGCGAGGTGCAGCGCTCGGATTCAACGGCCCGCAGCGTCGCCTCGGCATCAAAGGTGGGCGCGGGGATCACCATCGCCGAGCCGTGCGTGGTGCTACCGAGGTTGCCCATCACCATGCCGAAGCAGTGGTACAGCGGCACTGGAATGCAGACCACATCATGCTCGGTGTACCCGCACAACTCACCGACGAAGTAGCCGTTGTTGAGGATATTGCGATGCGTCAAGGTGGCACCCTTGGGAAACCCTGTGGTTCCCGATGTGTACTGAATGTTGATCGGGTCATCGGGGCTGAGCCCCACCATGCGGACGTTGAGTGCGCGATCATCTGCGCGATCGCCGTCGGCGAGCAGGGCACTCCAGTCATCCGTACCGAAATACACGACCTGCTCGACGGCCGGCAATTCGGACTGCGACTCCTCGAGCATCTCGCGATACGCGCTCGTGCGGTACTGCTCCGGTGCGAACACCCAGCGACAGCCCGACTGGTTAAGGGCGTATACCAACTCATGTGATCGGTAGGCCGGATTGATCGTCACCAAGATGATGCCGGCGCGCGCGGTCGCGTACTGCACCAACGTCCACTCAGCACAGTTCGGCGACCACACGCCCACTCGGTCGCCGACGGCCAACCCCCGCGCCACCAGTGCGCGGGCGATTCGAGTGACTTCGGCGTCAAAAGCCGCGTACGTCAATCGGATGCCCGCGGTCAGATCAATCAACGCCGGGCGCTCCGGAAAGCGCGAGGCCGTCTCGGCAAGATTGTCGCCTACCGTCTGGTCGAGGAGCGTGGCGTCGACCTCCCCGGCCGTCTGCGACAGATCTGGCACTGCGCCTCCCGATGCTTTTTCAACCCCTAAGCGGTACATTAACGATCGTTAACAGCGGCTGTCTATATCCGTGAGGTGACCATGTCCCGCGCCCGACTTTCCGAAGACTACGAACTGTTGCGCAGCACCGTGGAGCAGTTCGCTCATGATGTGGTCGCCCCGGTGATCGCCGGCCACTACGAAGCGCAGACCTTTCCGTATGAAGTCATCGCGGGCATGGGTGAACTCGGCTTGTTCGGTTTGCCCTTCCCCGAGGAGTACGGCGGCCAGGGCGGCGACTACTTCGCCCTGTGCCTGGCTATCGAGGAACTGGCGCGCGTCGACTCGTCGGTGGCCATCACGCTTGAGGCAGGAGTTTCCCTTGGTGCGATGCCCCTCTACCGATTCGGTACCGAGGAGCAGAAACGTCAGTGGCTTCCTGAACTCACCAGCGGTCGCATGCTCGGCGGCTTCGGACTCACCGAGCCTGAGGCCGGTAGTGACGCTGGAGGTACGCGAACGACAGCCATTCTCGAGGGCGGCCAGTGGGTGATCAACGGCAGCAAGTCGTTCATCACCAACTCAGGCACCGACATCACTGGCTTCGTGACTGTCACGGCTGTTACTGGGACACGACCCGACGGTCGCAAAGAGATTTCAACGATTCTGGTGCCCTCGGGAACGCCCGGCTTCACGGTCGCACCGAAGTATTCGAAGGTCGGCTGGAATGCCTCCGACACCCACGAACTCGGCTTTGTCGACTGCCGTGTTCCGACCGCCAACCTCGTCGGCGAGCGCGGGCGCGGGTACGCGCAATTCCTGCGCATTCTCGATGAGGGCCGCATTGCTATTTCTGCTCTCGCAGTCGGGCTCGCGCAGGGTTGCGTTGATGAGTGCGTGCGTTATGCCGGTGAGCGCCAGTCGTTCGGCCGCCCGATCGGTTCGTATCAGTCGATCGCATTCATGATCGCCGACATGGAAATGCGCACGCACGTGGCGCGCACCGCCTATCACGACGCGGGTGCGCGCATGCTCGCCGGCGAGCCGTTCAAACACGAGGCAGCCATTGCCAAGCTCTACTCGTCAGGGATCGCTGTCGACAACGCACGCGACGCCACTCAGGTGTTCGGCGGCAACGGCTACATGAACGAGTACGCGGTGGCGAGATTCTGGCGTGACTGCAAGGTGCTCGAAATCGGTGAAGGAACCAATGAGGTGCAGCGCATGCTCATCGCGCGTGAGTTGGGTCTCTAAGTCGCGTCAGTCGGGTGAAGGAAGTACTTTCATCACAGCGATTCCCGTATCGTCGCATTCGCCGCGTGTGTGGCGTTTGAGTTGAGGAGCCCCGTGAATACTCACTCCCTGCGTTTCATCCCGGCCGTCACTGGTGCACTGCTTGTCGCGGCCATGCTCACAGCACCGGCAGCCCAGGCATTTCCGACCTACACCGTTACCAGCGCGTCATGCAGCGGAACGGGAAGTCTGCAGGCTGCCATCGCCGCCGCAAACGCGCATTCGGGCGCGGACTCCATCGATATTCAGGTCGACATCAATGATCTCTATGTCGGCAATTGCAGCGGCACGAGCGTGCCGGGCAACATCTGGGCGATGCAGATCACCGACTCGGTCACCATCATCGGTAACGGCCACACGTTGTCGGGTATCCCCACGTGGGTGGCCAGTGACGGCACCCTCAACCCCAATGGCTCCTGCCCGACAAAGGTGAGCGGCACCGTTCTGCTTGACACCACTGCTGCAGCGTTTGAGGTGGGCGTAACCAATGCAGACAACTCGGCAATTAATGTGACGATCTCCGATCTGACAGTTGCCGGCGCCAACTCCCTTCTGCTGATCAATGACAACGCCTCGGTCACTCTCGACAACGTTCATGCACAGGGCCTCACCGACCCGTTCTGCGTGCGCTCTTCAATCGAATCGCAGACTGGCGCGAATCTGACGATCACCAACTCGTCGTTTGACCGAGGAATCAACTGGGATTCCGCAATCAACGGAATCGGTGCCTCACTGATCCTCGGCGGACCCGGCAACCTCACTGTTGCGTCAACAACCTTCACCACCAACAACTACCCCGGCGCTATCACGTGGACCGTCTCTGGTGGCAAGACCGCAAACATCGTCTCAAGTCAATTGAGTGAGTCGGGCGGCGTGTACATGGTCGGCGCAGGCACGGCCAATCTCGTCAACTCGATCGTCAACATGGGAGTGCTCGGAAGTCGCACCGTCATCGATCGCGTCGTTGCCGACACGGGCGCGGTGTTGAACGTGAAAGCCAGCACTATCAAGGCGTCCGGCCCCAAGTGCAACACCGATCCCATTCTCGGCGGCTGCTCGGTGACTCCGAACGGTTTCATTGTGGCCACGGATGGCGCTGCACTGAACCTTGTGCAGAGCGCGGTCGGCGTCGGCATCACCGACGACACGGTCGCAAGCGCCGTCATTGCCGGAACCGACGGCGGAACCCTGACCGCCGACACCCAGACCTGGGTACTTCCGGTTGCTCAACAAAACGCCGCGGCGCTACAGACGATTTTCGGCCAACCGTCCCTGCTCACCACACCGCCCGGATTGCCCACCGTTTCCGACCCCGGCTTCTTCGACTACCCGGCGACCGTCACTCCGATGATTGGCAGCCCCGGCGCGCTACTGGACATCATCGACAACGCGACGTGCACTTCGGGCACTGATGCCAACAAGTTGATCAATCCCATCGACTCCAGTTGCATCACTATGGACGCATTGGGTAATTCCAGGTGGGACACAGGCAACAATCGCCGCAACATTGGTGCCGTTCAATTGACCTTGGCCCCCACCTCACATTCGTGGGCGTTGGCAGCGGCTACCTCGACCTCTCCTGGAGTCGGCCATCTGACCCCTCGAACATCGTTGCCGTGACGGGGTACTCGGTGGTGTGCACACCGCAACCCTCTGGCACACCGATCACCGTTGCGTTTGCCGGAGCCACCACGCTCTCTGGACGAATCACCGGTGTCGCGAACGGCGTCACCTACGACTGCACTGTCGCCGCCACCAGCACCGATGGCACCGGACCCACGTCCAACACCGTGACCGCAACACCGCTCGGCAGCGTGGGCAAACCGATCCCCACAGCAAAGCCCGGGTCATTGCAGGTCAGTCTCTCGTGGACCGCGTCCAGCGCGGCGGGCCACTCCGGAAGTCCGACGTACACGGTGCTGTACCGACCACGCGGAACGACCACCTGGATTCCCGGACCAAGTGGAATCATCGGTCGCACCACGGTCATTCCGGGCCTGACGAACGGGACCACGTACCAACTTGGGGTGTTCGCCACCTGGCCCGACGGCACGGTGAGCCGATTGGGAATGACCGTGGCAACGCCGGTCGGAACATTGCCGTTGACCGTTTCAGCCCTGTCAACGGGAGCCCACCCGAAGCGCGGTCATGCCTCCACGCTGGTGAAATCGTCATCGACTAGTTCGTACGGAACCGTCGTGCGCAGTGTGCGTTGTACACCGGCAAACGTCGCTACCACCGGCGATCTGACCTACTGCACGTACGCAATCGCAAGTGGCGGTTCGGTCACAGTGACACCGCGCTTTTACCGGCCAATCCGCATCGTGGTGACCTTGCAAGCAGTGCCCAAGTCAGGAGTAAAGGGATGGCGGGCGTCCGCGATCTGGACCCGAACGTGGACCAGTCGCTAGCGGGTAGGTACGCCCACGCACCTCACGCTTCACGGGGATAGGCTCGCACTGTGAGTGAAACCCCCGGGCTCGATCTCGGCGAACTGCGCGGCTGGCTCGACAGCACGCACCCGGGTCTACGCACCGGCGCTCTCACAGCGACTGTGATCGCAGGCGGAAAGTCGAACCTGACCTACCGCGTCAGTGACGGAACCACCACCTGGGCGTTACGTCGCCCGCCTCTCGGTCACGCACTTCCGACCGCGCACGATATGACGCGTGAGTTCACCGTGATCAGTGCACTGTGCGACACCGATGTTCCCGTTGCTACTCCGATCGTGCTGTGCCAAGATCCCGAGGTCCTTGGCGCGCCCTTCTACTTGATGTCATTCATCGACGGCGTGGTACTCGATCAGCCGGAAACCCTGGCCACACTCGACCACGCAACAGCCAGGCGCTCGTGCGAGCAACTCGTCGACACGCTGCTCGCACTTCACGCTCTCGAGCCTGCCTCAATCGGACTCGCCGAATTCGGTCGGCCCGAAGGTTTCCTTGCCCGCCAACTCAAGCGGTGGCGCACCCAGTGGGAATCGTCGGAAACCGAGACGCAGCCGGTACTGCCTGAACTCATCTCACGCCTCACCGACACGCTTCCCGAGCAGACGCCCCCCGGCATCGTGCACGGCGATTACCGCCTTACCAACGTGATGTACACGCCTGATGTCAGCCGCATCGCTGCGGTGGTCGATTGGGAAATGGCCACCATCGGAGATCCACTTGCCGATGTCGGCCTGCTCGTCGTGTACCAATCGCTGACCAACAGCGGTGGCTTCACGATGCCGCACGCCGACGCGGCCGAAGGATTCCTGACGCCCGACGCGATGGTGCAGCGCTACGCGGCCGGCAGCACCCGCGATCTGAGCCACCTCGACTGGTACATCGGCTTCGGCTACTTCAAACTCGCCGTCATTGCCCAGGGCATTCACTACCGATTCCTGCAGGGCCACACCGTCGGTACCGGCTTCGACACGTTCGGAACGTGGGTACCGCTGCTACTCAATTCAGCCCTCGAAGCACTCGACCATCCCTGAACATCCCTGAACATCCCTGAACATCAGCACGCAGCACCATCGACAACGAGGAGTAGCAATGGACTTCACCCACAGCGAGCGATCGCGTGAACTGCAATCGAAGGTGCAGGCCTTTCTCGATGAGGTGATCTACCCCGCTGAGCACACCTTCGAAGAGCAGGTGAAGGCTAACAACGCTGCCGGCACACCATTCCGCACGCCGGCGCTCATGGCTGATCTCAAGGTAGATGCGCAGAGCCGCGGCCTGTGGAACTTGTTCCTGCCGCACTCAGAGAACGGCGCGGGCCTCAGCGTGCTTGAGTACGCGCCGCTTGCTGAGCTGTCAGGCCGATCGATGGCACTCGCACCTGAAGCGATGAACTGCAGTGCTCCCGATACCGGCAACATGGAACTCCTCGACATGTTCGCCACGCCCGAGCAACGCGCGCAGTGGCTCGTTCCGCTACTCGCAGGCGAAACTCGCTCATGCTTTTCGATGACCGAACCCGGCATCGCATCATCGGATGCCACCAACATTTCGATGTCCATCGAGACCGACGGCGACGAATTCGTGCTCAATGGTCGCAAGTGGTGGTCGACCGGTGCCATGCGTCCTGAGTGCAAGGTGTCGATCGTAATGGGCGTGACCGACCCTGAGGCCGATCGCCACCAGCGCCAGTCGATGGTGCTCGTTCCGCTCGATACCCCCGGCGTCACCATCGAGCGCTCAACCAGCGTCTTCGGCTACGACGACGGCGCCCATGGCGGCCACGGCGAGATCAGCTTCACCAACGTACGCGTTCCGGTTTCGAACCTGCTCGGCCCGCGCGGCGGCGGATTCATGATGGCCCAGGCGCGCCTTGGCCCCGGACGCATTCACCACTGCATGCGCAGCCTCGGACTTGCTGAGCGAGCGCTGGAGTTGATGTGCGAACGCGCCATGACGCGTACGGCATTCGGAAGTGTGCTGGCCAAGCAAGGCGTCATCCGTGAATGGATCGCACAGTGCCGCATTCAGATTGAGCAGGCGCGACTACTCACTCTCAAGGCCGCCTGGCTGATCGACACCGTCGGTGCCAAAGAAGCACGCACCGAGGTTGCTGCCATCAAGGTCGTGGCTCCGAACGTCGCTCTCTTCGTTCTCGACAAGGCGATTCAGACCTTTGGTGCCGCCGGAGTTTCGGCCGACACACCCTTGGCTGAAGGCTGGGCCGGCCTGCGCACGCTACGCCTCGCCGACGGCCCCGATGAGGTTCATCTGCGGTCGATCGCTCGTGAGGAATTGCGCCGCTACCTGCCCTAACCCGACTGCCGGGGAATCCCATTCTCACGGCAGACTTACAAACACACACACCACCGCCAGGAGGATTCATGTCACGCGACGCTGTCATCGTTGGAGCTGTTCGATCACCAGTGGGTGTTGGTAAGCCGGTGAAGGGCGCGCTCAGCGGAATCCACCCGATCGACCTTTCGGCGCACGTGCTGCAGGGTTTGATGGCCCGCACTGGTGTCGACCCCGTACACGTTGAAGACGTGATTTGGGGTTGTGTCTCACAGGTGGGCGAGCAGGCATTTAATGTCGGTCGCAATGCCGCGCTCGCGGCAGGCTTCCCTGAAAACGTCCCCGGCGTTTCTATCGATCGACAGTGCGGATCCAGTCAGCAGGCCGCCATGTTCGCCGCTGCAGGAGTGATCGCCGGTCACTACGACATGGTGATCGCTGGCGGTATCGAGTCAATGTCCCGCGTGCCGATGTTCTCAAACGCACTGGGTGGTGATGGCCCGTTCGGCCCGATGATGATCGACCGCTACAACAACACTCTTGTGCCTCAGGGCATCAGCGCCGAAATGATCGCCGCTCGCTGGAATCTCTCGCGCGAAGACCTCGACACCATCGCCGTTGAGTCGCAGCAGCGCGCCGCCGCTGCCACCGACGCCGGGCTCTTCGCCGACGAGATCATTCCGATCACCACGGCCGAGGGAGTCGTCTCCGTTGATCAGGGTATTCGCGCGGGTACGACTCTTGAGTCACTCGCCGGTCTCAAGACTCCGTTCCAAGAAGATGGAGTCGTGACCGCGGGCAACGCCTCACAGATCTCCGACGGCTCCGCGGCACTTCTGATCACGACATCACAGAAGGCTGCTGAGTTGGGCCTCACTCCGATTGCGCGCGTGCATACGTCGGTGCTCGCGGGCGTCGACCCGGTGATCATGTTGACAGGTCCGATTCCCGCAACCGCGAAGGCCCTCGAGCGCAGCGGACTGCGCCTCAGCGACATCGGAACCTTCGAAGTCAACGAGGCCTTCGCGTGTGTGCTCGGCGCCTGGTACGCCGAGACGGGCGCCGACCGTGCGCTGACGAACCCCAACGGTGGCGCCATTGCCCTTGGTCACCCCCTGGGTGCCTCCGGTGCCCGCCTGATGACCACCATGCTGCACCGCATGAAGCGCGACGGTATTAAGTACGGCCTGCAGACAATGTGTGAAGGCGGCGGCATGGCCAACGCCACCATCCTCGAACTGCTGTAACTACGCCGCTACTTCACAGCGATTCGGCCGCGACCACTCGGTTGCGGCCGTTTCGTTTGGCTCGCTGCATGGCCAAGTCGGCACGGTGCAACGCCTCACGTGCCACGCTCGAGACGTCACCGAACGCATCCGGCGACACTTCGCAGACACCCGCGCTGAAGGTGGGGTTGAGATGCACATCGATCTCGGCCCACGGTTCAGAGGCAACGGCCGCCTGAAGCAGGGTGAGCTGGTCAAGGGCAGTTCGCTCATCAACGGCCGGCATCGCGAGGGCAAACTCTTCACCACCGATACGACTGACGAAGGTTCCCGGCGCCGAAGAGCGCGCTAAACGCTGCGCAACTCTGCGAATCACTTCACTTCCAGTTGGGTGTCCTAGTTCGTTGTTGACCTTCGAAAACTCGTCGAGATCGACTACCGCAATACAAACGGGCCTCCCTTGCGTACGCGCGTGCGTCAGCATCACCGGAAGTTGCGATTCCCAACGTCGCTGGTTCGGTAGACCCGAACCAGGATCAACATTGCTGGCTTCCCGCAAATCGGCTGCCATCTGATCACGGTCACGCACCGCCGTCGCCAGGTTCGATTCCTGCTGTTCCACGTCCAACTCAAGTGCGGCATTCTGCTCGGCCAGTTGAATACTCAATGCCTCGACGCGCGTTCGCTCTCGCACCAAATCGTCCTCAGCAGCCGCGACAAGGCGCAGTTGTACGAACACTCCGACGAGCGAAAGCACCAGGACAAGAACCCCTTCGAATGCGATGCGCCACCACGTGACCTCATCAGCATCGATGGCCTCAGGAAACCGGCCAAAGGCAGTGATGGCGGCAAGTGCCATGAGCATCACGCCCGCGCCTGCCACCGCAATCCAGGCCACCGTCCGCGGGGCCGACGCCATCACGACAAGCGTGAACACTCCCACGAAGAAAGCGCTCCCACCGAGTGCACCGGTATGAACTACTGGCACGAGCACTACGGCGGCCACCAATACCGCGATCGCTGCAAGCGATGTCCAGCCTGGAATCCGTCGCGCGAGTAGTCGCACTACGGCAGCACCGACACCGCACGCGATCGCCACCACGCCGACAGTGGGCGCGGTCGGGCTCAGCGCGAGTACCGCACCTCCAGCAATTCCAACGATCGCGCCAACTTCAAGGAGTCGATTGCGCACCGCGATCCTGCGCTGAGAGTCGAGTCGTTCTACAGCGGTTGTCGCTGTCGGCAGGGTGACACTCACAGCGCTACCTCGTTGGATTCGGTTACCCGATCGCGACCATCCGCCTTTGACTGGAGCAGGGCTGCGTCAGCACGCTTGAGAACATCGGACCAGCGTTCACTTGATTGTGCGCTTCGATCCGAAACACCCGCGCTGAGAGTCAACCGATCCTCGGGACGCATGTCGTTCCATCCATGCTTACGCGTGCCCACGCGAATGCGCTCCGCGACGGCAACCGCCTCATGCGATCGAGTGTGCGGAAGCAGAACAATGAACTCTTCACCTTGACCGAGTCGGTAAGGAATATCTCCCGGACGGATGTGGCGGCGGATGAGGGTTGCGAACTCCTCGAGTACTCGGTCCCCAGTCTCATGCGAGTACTCGCGATTCACCCGACCGAAATTGTCGAGGTCGAGGGCAATCACCGACACCGGAAGGCCGGTGACTTTCGATTCCTCGATCACCATCGCCCACTGTTCTTTGTGATGCCGCGCATTGAACAGTCCGGTACTCGGATCGCGCACGGCCATCTCACTCAAACTCTCGATCAGCCGCTCGCGTTCGGACACCACAGCGGCAACCGACGCTTCACAGACGACTGCCCGCGCCATGAGATCGGCGCGTACCTGCTGGTGGCTGGTCAGCAGGTCGTCGGCCTGCAGCGTCAGACTTTGCGCCTGCTGCAGCGACGAGGTGCGCTCATGTACCCCGTACGCAGCGACAACCACCGTGGCAAGCGACACCAACGCTCCACCAACGAGAAGAGCGAGGTAATCAGGAGTGATGAACCCCGATGGTCGACCCACGAGGAGAAGGCCCACGAGGGCAAGTGCGAGCCCCACGATGAGCGCAGGAAAATAGCGTCGCGACAAAACCAGCAGGCCCGCCGCGGCAATCGGGCCGAGCCAGAACGGCGCAATTCCCAGGTCACCCGTAGCCAGCGGTCCGATGAAGAGGGCAAGCACGAACGCACTCAGGAGTAGCACCGCAGCGGAGTCAACCTTGCCGCGCCGGGCAAGCACATAGCCAACAGCCACCGCAACGAAAGTAATCGCGACGACCGCAATCCAGAGCACGACATCGCCGCTGGGCAGCAATTCGAAGCCGGTCATGAGGGCAGCAGCGACTGCCGTCACGGCCACCACGTGGACCGCTGGACCGCGGCGCACTGCCGACTTCATCATCACCTCAGACTGCAAACGGTCACGAAAGCCCCGCTCCCAAACTAGCAGCGACACAACGTGCCCGGCTGCCTACTTAAGGTGATCGACGACCCTCAGCCAATCTCCAGTAACCCTCAAGGCAATCTTTCTTCACTTACTTCGCACACCCGTCGAAAGCCCACCGCGGTCCGCTGAGCCCGCTGAGCCCGCTGAGCCCGCCGCGATCAATCTTCGGAAAGGTACGTATCGGGTGGTCGTGCTCGCCAAGGGCAGCGTCAACGGTACGTCCGCACGCGTCACTCTGAAGCGGTAGCCGCTCGGCGACTGCGCCAGGTACTCCACGCGCCGGTGCACCACAGGGCCCACACCACCAGCACAGGCTGAAAGAGCAGTCGAATCGCTCGAGCGGCATCGGTGTCAAGACCGAAGGCGCTGGTGTGGGTGAGGAACTGGGAAATGTTGCCGGGGAAGACGATCACAAAGAAAGCCGCTACTACCCACCCCACCTGCGCACGCTTCTTGGAAAGAAAGGCGAGCGCCAGCGCGAGGGCTATCTCAATGACACCCGAGACGTAGACGACAGCGACGGGTGCCGGCATCCATGGTGGCACTTGCGCTCGGAATGCATCGGTGCTCGCGAAGTGACTCACACCCGCAAAGAAGAGGAAGGCGGCCAGTACCCAGCGCGCGATGGTTGCCATAGGCGCACGTTAACAGTGAACGTCGGTTTCGGCGCCCTCCGTGCAATGATCCGGGAGTGCCACTGCACATTGATCTGAGTCCGCTGCGCGACCTGCGCAACTTTCGCCTGCTGTTCGTCAGCGGTGGAATTACCGGGCTCGGATCGATGATGACGTACGTTGCGATTCCGTTTCAGATGGCGCAGATCACCGACTCGTTCGTCGCCGTCGGTTTCATTGGCCTTGCCGAACTGGCGCCGCTCATTATCTTCGGCCTTTTCGGTGGCTCACTCTCCGATCGGCTTGATCGCCGGCGCATGGTGGTGCTGACGGAGATTGCATTGCTGCTCACCTCGGTAGTGCTCCTCGTGAATGCGCTCAGCCCAACACCGAGTACCGCGGTGCTCTACCTCGTCGCGATGACCGTCGCCGCACTCGATGGTCTGCAGCGTCCGTCACTTGATGCGATTCTGCCTCGCGTTGTACCGCACGATCGCCTCTCTGCTGCGAGCGCGCTGAAGTCGGGTGTGCGTGATTCGTCAGCACTCGTCGGGCCCGCCATTGCTGGCCTCCTCATTGCTGCCTTCGGCACCGCAAGCGTGTATGCCGTTGATGTCGCCACATTCGCGCTGTCGATTGGATTGCTGGTGCGCTTGCCGCCCATTCCACCTAGTCATGATCACGATGGCGCATCGGTCGTTGCACATATCGGCGATGGGCTGCGCTACGCGCGAAGTCGACGCGACCTTCTCGGCACGTATGCGGTCGATCTCGTGGCCATGACCTTCGCATTTCCTTACGCCCTCTTTCCGTTTGTGGTGAAGGAATACAACGCACCGTGGGCGCTCGGGCTGCTTTACAGTGCGGCCGCGGTCGGAAGCTTGGTGTTCGCCGCGACAAGTGGCTGGACGCCGCGCGCGCGACATCACGGCCGCTTCATCGTGTTCGCCGCCGCCACGTGGGGAGCGGCGGTGGGCCTGATCGCAGTGGCCCCCACCATCGGAGTCGTCCTCGCGCTACTCGTTGTCGCCGGATACTTCGACATGCTCAGTGGCCACTTTCGGGGCCTGATGTGGAACCAGACGATTCCCGATGAGGTGCGCGGCCGCATGGCCGGACTCGAGCTGATCAGTTACGCCGTCGGACCCACACTGGGCCAAGCGCGTGCTGGATTCGCGGCCAACAGGTTGGGTTTGGCGGGTGCGTTCGCGAGTGGTGGAATCCTGTGTGTGGCAGGTGTCGGCATCGCTGCAGCCGCGCTTCCCGCACTGTGGCGCTACGACGCGCGCACCGATCCCCACTTCGCTGCGGTAAAGGCCGAGCGCGAACATCAGGCGAGGGGAGAAGCCTCGTGAGTCCCTTCCTCACTGTTCCCTCTCACCACCACATCGCAGCCGCCTTGCCCGCGAGTCCATCATCTAGGCGGGTTATCCGGCCCTGTTAGGCCGCGCAAGTGATGGACTCGCGGGATATACGGCTGGCGGCAAGCGACAGGGTCGAGAACCTACAAGGTCCTTCACCGGCAAGATGTAGCCACCATGCTTGGGGAACAGCAGTCGCTCGGGGAGGATACGGGGTATGGACAACCTGCAAGAACAGGCTCATCCCGAAGGGCACGACTACGAGTCGGGCTCGCCTCACCTCAAGCACACGCGATTGCGCGAGATGATCACAGCGTCGCTGCGGGCGAGCGTTGCCGACGCGATTGAGCGCAACGGTCAGTGTCGAGTTTTGGAAGTCGGGGCCGGCCACGGTGACTTCACTGATGTTCTGCTCGGAGCCGGCGCAGATGTTGTCGTCACTGAGATGAGTGGTCCCGCAGCGGTCGCACTCGCAGATCGCTACCGCTTGAACCCTCGCGTCAATGTCGTGCATGATGTCGACGGCACCTGGCTCGAGGGCATCTCGTCATCGTTCGATCTCGTCGCCTGCATCTCCGTGCTGCACCACATTCCCGACTACCTCGAGTTTCTGCGAACTGCGTTCGTACACACCAATCCCGGTGGCGGATTTGTGTCGTGGCAAGACCCGCTTTGGTATCCGCGTCGCTCGAAAGCAAACATGGCCAGCGATCGGGCTGGCTACTACGCGTGGCGCACCACTCAAGGCAATCTCGCACAAGGACTCGGAACGCGGTGGCGCCGGTTGCGCGGTGTGTACGACGAGACGAATGCTGCCGACATGGTCGAGTATCACGTGGTACGCGATGGAGTCGACGAAGAAGCGATTCTCACTCTCGCGCGCGAACACTTCGAGCGCGTCGATCTCGCCACTTACTGGTCGACCTGGCTGCGCGGTTTGCAGTCACTGGGTGAACGCACGAAGACGCACACCACCTTCGGAGTAGTCGCGTCGAATGCCAAGGTGCGCTAGGCCCGTCCTGCGGGCGATGCGCCATTACACCGGCGCTCGCGAAGAGTGCGAGACTCAGGGTGTGACCCCCACCCGTTCCGTGTTGATTTCCGGGCCCCTCGGCAGTGGGAAGACCGCTGTTGCGATTGCTGCGGGCGAACTGCTCGATGAGGTCCGTGTCCCCAACGCGGTGATCGACCTCGATTGGCTCTGCTGGGCCGGGCCTTCGTTGAGTTCCGAGCAGTTGCTCGCATTGATGTGCGACAACCTCGAGTCTCTGCGTGAGCGTTACGTGCTTGTTGGCATTCAGTCGCTCATCCTCTGTCGCGCTGTCACCACGCGCCATGAAGTTGAATCGCTGCGCCGAGCGGCGGGAGGAGCACTGGTGGCGATGCGGCTGTCAGTTCCGGCCGACGAGCGCACGAAGCGACTGCGGGCTCGGGCGAACCCTGCTGAACTTGCTGAGGCGCCGGCCGTCGACGAAGCGCAAGTGGGATTACACCTACCTGCCCTGCGCAATCACGGCCGCGACGCACGCGACACCGCAGGCGATCTCCTCCGACGCGTCCATTGGTTGTCGTAGATCGGTACAACGATCGAGAGCTCTTCACTGACTTGGGTTAGCGGTGGATGAGCCTCGTTTGCGGGTGGGCTCGCCTTCAACGACCCACTCGTGGACCTGCTCTGGTTACCAACCGAAGCAGTCCTGCAGCGTCACACCGTGGTGCCCTACCCACGTCGCGCCCCAGCCTTCGAGGCCGGCCTCAGTGGTGCACACGGTCACTTCCGTTCCCACGGTGCAACCGTGGCCGCTCGAGGTCCACAATCCACCACGGGTCATCGTGCAACTCGACCGTCGATCCGCCTCAGGGAAGTGGGTCCGCTGGCAGACCAGCACGCGCTTCGTGACCGACGATGGCAACTTCCGCGCAAGCGGCACACCAGTTTCCACCGGGATGTATCGGGTTCGCGTTACCATTCCTCGATCAGACTCATCATTGCTGACGTACAGCCCGTGGCACTACTACCAACGTTGACGTTGTCACCCACTCGTCGAATTCGGTACCCGGCGACCCGCAGGAGTCAGCGCAGCACGGTCACCACTTGATCCTTGCCGGCTCCTTTCGCCGCGTACATCGCTTCATCTGCTCTGGCCATCAACGCGTCCACGTCTTCGCCCGCAGCGGCCGTCGTCACACCAATGCTCACGGTGACTCGGATGTCAGCATCACCCAAGCGAATGGACTCACGCGCGCGCGCGGCTATCGCGTTTGCCACACGCGTGGCATCGGAAGGGTCTCGAACACCATTGAGGAGTACAAGAAACTCGTCGCCACCGAATCTGGCCACCCAGTCGCCTTGACGCACCGTGCGGGCAAGTCTGTCGGCCAGGACGCGCAGAACTTCGTCGCCAGCGAGGTGACCATACGTGTCGTTGATTGCCTTGAAGTCGTCAATGTCGCAAAAGAGCAAGGCAGCCAGACTTCCGGTACGGGGCTCGTGTGACAGTGTCGACGTCACCCGTTCGATTGCTGCTCCGCGATTGGCCAGGCCCGTCAGAGCATCGTGGGTGGCCCGCTCCCATAAGTCGGCTGCGGCAGCGACCTCTGCGTCGACAACCCGCACCGAAGCCGAAAACCCGTCGACTACGCCAGCTGCCGTGACGAAGCGCTGAGCATGCACGTCGACCCAGTGATATCCACCCGACGAAGTCAACAGGCGCAACCTCACAACAACAGACTCTCCACTGTCCAACCCCTCAACCATCGGGGCGACGAGAACCACATCATCGGGGTGCACGATCTGTATCAGTTCACGGCTCATCAACTCGTCCGGTTCCCACTCCAGCAGTCGACTAACAGAGGGGGACACCCAGGTCACGAACCCGTGCTGCACGTAGGCGACGACGTCGCTGGCGTTAGCGATCAGTAGCCGGTAACGCTCCTCCGACCGCGCCAAGCTTTCAACCCATTCGCTACGCGCCGACACATCTCGCCACGTAACGGTCAGTCCACCGTCGAGTGGGACCGCGCGCACATCGAATCGGGAATCACCTCCGTCGAGTTGCTCCTGAGCCATCGCAACGTTGTCCAGGACGAGCGGCTCGCCCTTTTCAATAACCTCGCGATACGAGTCGACCAGAGCGCCGGCCATGTGCGCAGGAAACAAGACAGTCAGGCGAGTACCAGCCAGATCCTCGTACTCGCGCCCCAACCACGTGCACGCAGCATCGTTGGCGTACTCGTGAACGAAATCGATCACACGCCCCGACCCATCGCGCTCAGCATGTAAAAACACCACGGGGTCGAGCATCGAATCCAAAACGCGTCTGAAACTGCGCCCCGTGCGCTCCAGCGCGCCCTCCAAATCATGAACAGCGGTGATATCGGTGAAGAAGTTCGCCACGGCATAGGGCTGCCTCTGGCCCTCAGCACAGATCGGATCGCTGTTAATCAGAATCCACGTGAGCGTGCCGTCGGGTTTGTGCACACCCATCACCACATCGCGCAGCGCCTCACCGGTAGCAAGGGTCACCATCGCCGGATGCTCATCACCGGGAAAGGGCGAACCATCTTCGTGAATCGCTCGCCACCGAGAATCAGTTGACGAGCGCCCCGCAATCTGGTCAGCCGTCAATCCCAGAATCTCCTCCGCAGCGGAGTTCGACAGGAAAATACGACCGTCCGCACCCTGCACCACTAACCCCTCACGCAGGTCGTGGAGGAGTTCAAGGATCGGAATACTGTGTGCTGCCGCCGTGTCATCAACCTGAGGCGGTGGATGCAGTTTCTCGTGCGAGTCGTGCATACAACCCTCCAGCTGTGGTTTACAGACAACGGTAAACCACAACTGGTGTCAAAGAGCCGCACTAAACTAGATCGGCCTAGCAAAAGTTCGTCAGCGCTGCAGGGTCACCACTTGGTCCTTGCCGGCTCTTTTCGCCGCATACATCGCTTGATCCGCTCTGGTTACCAACGCGTCCACATTCTCGTGCAGACCGGCCAGCGTCACGCCGACACTCATGGTCACCTGAATCTCACCTGCCTCTACGACTATCGGGTCGAGGGCCTTGGCTCGAATATTTTCTGCCACGCGCGTCGCGTCGGAAAGATCCCGCACGCCATTGAGGAGCAACAGAAACTCGTCGCCACCGAATCTGGCCACCAGGTCTCCCTGCCTCACCTGATGCTCGATTCGCTCGGCTAGAACGCGCAGAACTTCGTCGCCAGCAAGGTGCCCATACCTGTCGTTGATCGTCTTGAAATCGTCAATGTCGCAAAAGAGCAAGGCAGCCAGACTTCCGGTACGTGGCTCGTGTGCCAGTGTCGACTTCACCCGGTCGATTGCTGCTCCGCGATTGGCCAGGCCCGTCAGCGCATCGTGGGTGGCCCGCTCCCATAGATCGGCTTCGGCAGCGACCTCCGCGTCGACAACCCGCATAGACGTCGAGATCCCATCGGGCTCGCCTGCCGCATTGAGGAACGGTCGAGCGTGAATGTCGACCCAGTGATACGAGTCGTCTTGGGTGCTGACCCGCACTCTGACACCCACCGACTGACCCCGTTCGACCCGTTCCAGAGTTGTCCTTGCCCGCAACCGATCATCGGCGTGCACGATCTGCATGAAATCTCTGTTCACGATCTCGTCGGCGTTCCATTCAAGAACACTTCGAACCGACGGCGACACCCACACCAAGACACCCCCTCTCAAATGCGCCACGACGTCGCTGGCGTTAGCGATCAGTAGCCGGTAACGCTCCTCCGACCGCGCCAAGCTTTCAACCCATTCGCTACGCGCCGACACATCTCGCCACGTAACGGTCAGTCCACCGTCGAGTGGGACCG
>Ga0194057_10000020_pt1 | contig 56471 bp, 23 predicted proteins | sample SepL4415m_MetaG_FD_155474 | JGI IMG/M metagenome (GOLD analysis project Ga0194057, IMG submission 155474) | Anoxic zone freshwater microbial communities from boreal shield lake in IISD Experimental Lakes Area, Ontario, Canada - Sep2016-L442-15m | ecosystem: Environmental > Aquatic > Freshwater... | reverse complement strand
CTTTCGGTCCCCTTTGCATATTTGCCATCAACGCCGCAAGGATCGGGCTGGTCCGTTGCTCAAAGTCCTGCCACGCCAGTTGGTTCAGTTGCACCACCCGATACCGAAACGACAACACGGCCAAGTCTGGAAAATCAATACGGTACTCGTCAGGCTCCTGTTCCTTGGGGGTCTGAAAAGAAAACACCGCGATCGGGTAGACGGGCAGGTCGTACTTCTCATGGAATCGGGCGAAGTAGGTAAACATCCGCTGCGGGAAGATGTCTTGCTGCCGAGCCTGCGCTTCGACGTGAACCAGAAAGCCCAGCGGCTTTCCGCGAAACCGCGCTTTTGCCACCAGGTCGACCTCGTGACGTTCTCCCTGGGTGACATCCGTGAAGACCTCCTTATCGAGGAACTCCAGCGATTCGGCATCCAGGTACTTCGCCAACTCCGGACAGAAGACTTCCAGGAAGTCCACAAAAAACGTCGTCAGCAACTCTTTGAAAAGACGGTCATGGTCATGCCCGTCGAGTCTACTCCCCAATCGGCGAGCTGTCAACGCGCCATTTATTCCCGTCGCCCTTTATTCCACGCCCTTCTTTCGACAAAAAGTTCCATCCGTGGTTAAAATGGTTGTGTCCAATACCCCTGTTGTGGCCGGTCTCTGACCGAGCCACCCCGCCGACCGAAGGTCGAACCTTTCGGCGGGGTCGGGAGACCCGCGCCGAACTGGGCTGGCATCCTTCGGGATGGGGAAATGATACCGTCCCTCTTACACAAGTCTCCTCGCCAAAACCAGGTTCACGGCCGCCGGCTGTAGGACTGTAAAGACGGAATTGTTGATCGTACACGTGCCTTGCCCGGTCTTTAACGTGGCATTCGTCGGCACCGTCAGGGCCATGTTGAAGGCTGCGGCCGTCTTCTTGGCACTGTTGGCCAGAATGGTCACCGAAATCGTTTGCGAGGTAACGCCCGGGGCAAACGTCAGCTTGCCAATCGCTGCGGTATAGTCCGATCCGGACAGGGCCGTGCCATTGATCGTCGAGTAATTGACCGTGACGCTCTTGGTGCTAGCCGCGGAAAGGCTGACGACAAAAGTCACCTTGGCGGTGCCGGTGGTCGGCCGGGTGACGATCACGCTGCCGATGGAAATCGCCGGAACAACCGTAGCAACCGGCGGCGGCACCACCACGACCGGCCGCGGCACTACCCCCGGTACAACGTCCACAATCGTGGCCGTGGCAGATGTCACGGCGATCTTGCCGTTGACCCCATTGGTCAGGCCGAGACTGAAGGTCTGGTTGGCCAAACCGGCGCTCTTCAAAGCGGCGATGGGCACCGAGATGGTCTTCGTGGTCTGGCCGGGGCTAAAGGTCAGCGTGCCCGTCGTTCGCGTGTAGCCAGTGCCGGCCTTCGCCGTGCCATCCGCCGTGCCGTAGGTCATGGTGACCGTGTTGGTCGTAGCGGCCGACAGCGTCACCGTGAAGACGGCCTGGGTGGCCGCGGTTCCAACTTGCACCGTCACGTTGCCGACAGAGATCGTCGGAACGACTGGGGGTAACGGCACAACGTCCACGATCGTGGCCGTGGCCGCAGCCCGCCCGATCGTGCCGTTAACTGCACTGGTCAGGCCAAGACTGAAGGTCTGGTTGGCCAAACCGGCGCTCTTCAAAGCGGCGATGGGCACCGAGATGGTCTTCGAGGTCTGGCCGGGGCTAAAGGTCAGCGTGCCCGTGGTCCGCGTGTAGCCAATGCCGGCCTTCGCCGTGCCATCCGCCGTGCCATAGACCATGGTAATCGTTTTGGTCGAGGCGGCCGACAAGGTGACCGTGAAGACGGCCTGGGTGGCGGCAGTTCCAACCTGAGCGGTTACGTCGGCGACGGAGATCGTCGGAGCGACCGTCGCAACGGCCCACGGTACCGGTACCATCGGCACCATCGGCACCCGCACCTTGGGTGCAACGACCGGCACAACGACTGGCGCAACAACCGGCGGAACAACTGGCGGAACGACCGGCACTGCAACCGGCACAACGACCGGCGGAACGACTGGCGGAACGACCGGCACAACAACCGGCGGAACGACCGGCACTTCAACCGGCACAACGACCGGCACAACGACTGGCGCAACGACCGGCACAACGACCTGTGGAACGACCGGCACAACAACCGGATCAACGACCGGCGGAACGACCGGCGGAACGACCGGCGGAACGACCGGCGGAACGACCGGCGGAACGACCGGCGCAACAACCGGCGCATCGACCGGCACAACAACCGGCACAACAACCGGCGCATCGACCGGCACAACAACTGGCACAACAACCGGTGGAACAACCGGTGGAACAACCGGCACAACGACCGGCGCAACGAACTGCTGGGTAAAGCTCAAAGCTGCATCCGAGCCACCCGGCAAAAGCCCTGTACTATTGAGCGGATTGCCCTTCGCATCGCGGAGACCGCTCTGGTTCAACCGGCCATTGACCCCAGGGATGGGATGGATCAATTTGATCGAGTAATCTCCGTTTCCCAGCGACGAGGAGAAGGTCAAAAAGGTCAGCGTGGCTTCATATTTGTTTGTATCCTTATTGAGACCGTATTGAATGTCACTGCCGATGCCGCCCGTAATCGGCACGCCGGCCTTGAGCAACTGGTAATTCGCCGGGTTACTGACGGCATCGCCGGTATGCGTGGGGTTGTCGTACATGTCCTCGTCGAAGATGACCTTGATCTTGTCGAGGGAACTGGATCGGTAGGTATTGTTCGTCAACACGTTCGCCGTGGTTCGCAACTCGACCGCCATCGGGCCGATGGTGTCGGTCGGCTCGTTGTAACGGCGGGCGTAGATGCCGTCGGGATCGCCGTAGCCGTAGCCGCTCCAGACGACAATGGCGTCGCCGTCCGGTTCGATGGCGACCGAGGGAAACTGCTGAACCCCGAAGCCCGTGCGGTTCACCCGCTGCGGCACGCTCGTGTATCCAAACGCCGTGTCGTCGAACTGGATCCAGATTCCCGCGTCATCCTCGTTGACCATCAGTTGCGGAGCAGTCGGGTACTTCTCGTTGTTCTCCGCGTAGTGGCCGTTCCAGACCTCAACGAAGTTGCCATCCGTATCCATGGCCATTGAGCTGTTCACGTTGTTCAGGTCACCGTAGATGGAGCGAGCCGGCGGATCGAACGGGTTGCTCGGCGCTCCCCCCAGCTTAACCTGCCAAGTCCAATAACTGCTTCCCACGGCGCCGGGCACGATCGTCGAGGTCGGTCCGTATGCCTCAAACCCGACCAGGTAGTTGCCCTGGGAGTCGATGGCCACCGTGGGATTGCGGGCCGTGCGCCCCTGGCCATTGACCGGCGCGCCGACGCCGCCGTCCAGCCGGGTCTCTTTTTCCAGCGGAGTGCCCGTGCGATCGAAGCGCCGCCCCATCACCACGGTGTCCTGAATCTGCCCGGTGGTCTGCGAGGTCACGTCTTCCCAGACGACGATAAAGGCCCCGTTGGACTCCATCGCGACCGCGGGGTTCAGCTCGGTGCCGGTCACGCCCGCCACGTTCGCCTGGTTGACCAGGAACTCGCTGCCGACCGGGCGGCCGCCATAGTCGAACAATTGGCCGTGAATATCGCTGAAGAAGCTGAACGGCTGGCCGTGCGTCGTCCAAGCGACCACGAAGTTGCCCACGTAGTCCATGGCAACGACGGGGGTGGATTGGTCGTTGGCCGTCTGGGTGTTGACGCGGAACTCCGGGCCCAGCGGAACGCCCATCGAGCTGAACTGGCGGGCGTAGATGCCCATGCTCCCGTCGGGATCCTCGCCCTGGCTTTCCCAGACGACCACGTAGTCGCCCACGGCGTCCATCGCCACGTTGGCGTTCTGCTGGTTCCCGGCGGTAAACGTGTTGACGCGAAGCTCGTCGCTGAGCGGAACGTTGTTCCGATCGAACATGCGGGTGTAGACGTCGGCCTGGCCGGTGGCATCGTAGGAAGTCCAGACGACCGCGAAATCGCCGCTGTCGTCCACCGCCACCGAGCGGTTGCTCTTTTCCTCCGAACTCCCGGTCTTGAAGGGGATTTCCAGCGTCTGCACGTTCTGCGTCGTCTGGTTGATCAGGAACTCCACGCCCACCTTGGGCGTCCCTTCCACCGTGAAGGCCAGCGTGGTCCGCCGGATTTCGTCGCTGAGCGTCCCCTCCAGTGCCGAGCTGCGGCTGCCAGTCAGCAGCCCTGTGCTCCGCAGCTTGCTGCCTGCCACGTCCTCAAGATTCGCCGCCGCGGTCAGCTCGTAGTAGCCGCTGTCCAATCCGTCGCCCATAAAGGTGAATCTCGCTTCCCACTTGTTCGTAGCGGGGTCGAGCCCGAAGGTGATCCCTTGGATCGCGGAAGTCCGCGTTTGGCCGCTGCCGTCGAGCAGTGTCCAGTTGGCCGGATTCGTGACGCTGGCGGTGCCCGTGGCCCCGCCGGCTTGCGACATCTCTTCGTCGAAGACCACGACCGCGGATTTGAGCTGGTTCTGGGTCGCGTTGTCCGAGATGTGCCGCCCTTCGTAAACCAGCGTACCGTCAGTCAGCCGCAACTCGATGGCCATCGGGCCGGCCGTGTCGGTCGTCTCGTTGTAGCGGCGGAAGAAGATGCCGTTCGGATCGCCGACGCCGTTGCCTTGCCACACCACGACACGTTCGCCGTCAGGCGTCATCGCGATTGTGGCGAACTGCTGCGCGCCGCCGGCCGTCTGATTGACTCGCGACTCGGGACTCACGGCGAGCGAAGTTATCGCGGGAGCACCCGACACGGGATTCGCCGTCAGGCCGGCATGGAACGAACGCGTGAACACGCCGGACGGATCGTAGTTGCTCACCGAGGCCGGATCGGTAACGTTCAGCGAATTGGTCTGCGCACCCGTGCCGTTCCAGGCGAACGCAATATCCCCGTTCGCATCCATGGCAACCGACGGATTCACCTGGTCGCCGGCAAACTTGTCGCTGTTGATGGTCGGATCGGGTGCCGTCAATTTGGCGTCGGCCGTCGTGATCACCAGGTTGGCCTGCTGATCGACCGCGGTTGCCGGCGTGCCGGTGGCATCGAACCGACGGAAATAAATGCCGTAACTGGTGGGGCCGCCCGCCGAGGTGAGATCATTGTCCTGGAACGACTCCCAGGTCACCACGAAGTTCCCCGCTCCGTCAAACGCCACTTGCGAGTTGCGGGCCGTACGATGGATCTCGGTGCCGCCCACCGCGGCCTGTTTGCCCGTGTGCGTCGCATCCGAGAGGAATCCCCCGCTGCTCACGTTGACCTGGAACTCGACGTTACCGCCCGCAGCCACGCCGCCGGCCGCGCCGCCGCCACCCGCGGCGGCGCCAATCGTCTTGGCGTTGCCGAACTTGTCGAACAGCCGGGCCATGACATTCGTGTCGATGAGCGCGCCGTTCTGCTGAATCGTGTTCTGGTCCCACGTGACCACGAAGTTGCCGTTGGCGTCCATGGCCACGGCTGGATTCACTTCGTTGCTGCCCGGCACCAGATTCGTCCCGGGGAGGTTCTGTGAGTTCACCTGGAACTCGACCCCCGCCTTCCGTCCGAAATTGTCGTACAACTGCGCGTGAATGTTGTTGAAGAAGCTGAACGCCTGGCCGCGCGTCGCCCAGATCACCACGAAGTTCCCGTAGGGGTCGCAGGCCACCGCCGGATCGTACTGGTCGTTGGTCGTGCCGGTGTTCACGCGGAAGGCCAGATTGTTGTCCGCGGCCGTAATCGATCCGTCGCCGTTGCTGTCGGAAATCACCGGCTGGCCCATCGAGTTGAAGCGCCGGGCGTAGATGTTGTACGGGCTGTCGGATTTCTGGATGGGGTTGTTGTTGCTGTCCCACGTCACGACCAGGTCGCCCACGGCGTCCACCGCCACGCCGGCGTTCCTCTGGATGCCCGTGTCGCTGGGGCTGACCTGAATCTCGCCGCTCAGCGGGGTGTTGTCGCGATTGAACATGCGCAGAAATACGCCGCCGCCGCTGGCCGGACTGGTCGTGCCGTCGCTGCCCGTCCGCGTCCAGACCACGGCGAAGTCGCCGCTATGGTCGATCGCCATCGCGCGGGTCGATTCTTCGATGGCGTAGCCGGTGCCGAGGACGGTCGAGATCGTGTCGTTGGAGGAAGTCAGGTTGTTCACCCGATACTCCGAGTTGTTCTGCGCCAAGGTCGTCGCGCTGGCCAGCGGACTGTCCGTCACGCTGAAAGCGAACTTGTAACCGCTGGAGCCGGTTGCCGCCGCATTCGTGCCGGGCGTGCCGTTCCAATCGCCGTCCAACCGGTTGCCGCCGCTGGCCACGTGCGAGCCGTCGACATTCAGGCCGAAATAGGGCGCAGGAGTGCCGTGCGAATCGGGCGTGTACGGATCGACAATACTGTCCCGAACCGTCAGCGTGTAGTCGCCGGCAGGCAACGCCGATTGCAGGGTGACCGTTGCCTCGTACTTCCGCGTTGCCGCGTTGACTAGCATGAGGCCGGTCACCGGATCGGTCGGGGTGCTGACGCTGCTGATCGCGTTGGGAACGGCCGTCCCATTGCGCTCCAGCACCCAGTTGCTCGGATTGAGTACACTGTCGGGTCCGGTACTTCCATCCCGGGTCGAAAGATTGCTGTCGAAGACGACCTTCATCTGCGTGATGCCCGAGGAGGACGAGAACACGGTGCCATCGAGGAGCCGCGTGCCGCCCTGCCAAACTTCGGTCGCCATCGGACCGGCCTTGTCGGCGATCGGTAGGAAACCGCTGCTGCTGTATTTGTAAACACTCGTGCCGCCGAACACGTTGTCGCCGGTCCATGCGGCGACCAGGTCGCCCTGGGCGTCGCTCCCCAGCGAAACGGTCCCTTGGCTGCCGGCCGTGATCTGATTGATGCGGGTCTCGCTGCCGACGCGGGCCGCCGAGGCGTCGTACCGCTGGTAGAAGACGCCCCCCGTGCCCAGCGTATCGTCCTGCCAGGTTTGCGTCCGATCGCCGCGGCCGCTCCAGCCAATGGCGAAGTTCCCCTTGTTGTCCATCGCCACCGACGAATACTGCTGATCGCCGACGGTGCTGGTGTTGACGAGGAACTCGCCCTGCTTGGCCTTCTGCCGCGTGAACGTGAGCGACCAACTGTTGAGCGTCCCGCTGCCGATGCCGAGGGTCTCGTTGGAGATCACGGCGCCATTCGGGCCAAGACCCATATTCGGATTGAGGTCTTCAATGCTGAGTTTCCAGTTGCCCGCGGATAGAAGTCCCTTGAACGCGCTGAGGGCATTCTGCGGCTTAAACTGGCCGGTAAACGGCGGTTTGGCCGTGGTGAAGTCCATGATGCCCGTCGCCGCGGAATCCAGCAGAACCGCGTTCGTTACGTTATTGCCAGCCGGAATGGCGGTCGTGCTGTCATAAAAGTCGAATAGGACAACGCGGGTCGAGTTATCCGGACTGATAAGCGATACCCGCAAGTCGTGGAGCGAATTGTGAGAAATGTCCAACTGCACCTGGAGGCTGTCGATGTTGAAATTGTCGGGCACGTTGATTGTGTCGTTCGTCGTGCCGCCAACCACAAGCGTATTGCCGATGACCGCGTTCACATTCAGATGCTGGTACGGAACCGGCGGCACGTTGATGGCGTTCACCGCCTGCAGCGCGCTCAAGTTGAACTTCTGCGCGTAGACCCCGCTGCCGCTGCCGTCTTGTGCCCCGTCGCTGGTCCAGGTCACGATCGCCGAGTTCCCGTCCAAGCTCATGGCGACGCTCGGGTATTGCTGGTTGCCTGTGGTGGTGTCGTTCGCCCGGATTTCGCCGCTCAACGGGCCAATGATCGGCGATCCGTCGGCATTATAGAAGCGCACGTAAACGTCCTTGTTGCCGCCCTGATCACTCGTCCAGGTGACCGCGAAACCACCGGTTGCGCTCATGGCCACGGAGGGCGTGATCTGGTTGCCGGCCGTAGTCACATTGACGCGGAACTCGGCCCCGAGCGCGTTCCCCAAGGCATCGTACCGCCGGGCGTAGATGCCCCAGCCCGTGGCCGTGGCCGTCGGGCTGCCGTCTTCCTGGCCGAAACTCGACCAGGTGACGACGAAGTCGCCCGCCACATCCATGGCCACGCTCGACCACTGACCCTTGTACTGCGTTTGAGTGTTCACCTGGAACGCCACACCCTGCGCCACCCCGGCCGCCGAGAACCGCCGGGCGTAGATCCGCTGATCCTGGCCGTGGCTGTTGGTCCATGTGACCACGAAGTCGCCGTCCTTGTCGCAGGTCACCGCGACATACCGCTGCTGGTCGCCCGTGAAGCTCGCTTCGGGCGCGACCGCGATGGCCGCACCAACCGCCGCACCACTGGGATCGTAGAGTTTGACGTAGGCGCGGTTATCCGTGCCGGTCCACGCGACCACGTGCTTGCCGTCACCCGCCACCGCCACGCTGCGGGAGGTCTCGGGATAGGTCGTGCCGGTGTCAACAACCAGGTCGCTCCCCGACGGGGCGACGACGAACTGGAACGATTGATCGACCCCGCTCTCCGCCGTGAGTCCGGTGATTCCCAGCGGGTTGCCCGCCGCGTCGCGAAGCCCGGATCGGCCTTCGTTGACGGTGGTCGTCTGCGGAATATCGGCGATTGGATGGAGCGCGGTCAGCTTGTAGACGCCCGCGGGAAGCGGCTGGGAGAAACTCAGCACCGCCTCGTACTTGTTGGTCAACACATTCAGCCCAAAGCTGACGCCGGTGATCATGCTCGATATGTCCACCCCGTCGCCACTGGCCAACTGGTAATTCGCCGGGTTGGTCACGGAGTCCGGCCCCGTGGTCATCATGTTCTCGTCGAAGACCACGACAAGCTTCGCCGGAGAGCCGATCACGAGCTGGTTCGGATTGCGCGTTCCGACGCCGGAGAGGCGGTCGTCCGAGACGCGCTTGCCGTCGGTCAACCGCAACTCGACCGCCCGTGGGCCGGCCGTGTCGGTCAACTGGGTGTAGCGCCGCGCGAAAACGCCCTGGTCGTCGCCCGCTCCCATGCCCTGCCACACCACCACCGCGGTCCCCGACGGAGTCATGGCCACCGAGGGGAACTGCTGCACTCCACGCTGTGTCTGGTTGACGAGGTAGGAAGTGCTGACGAGATTATTGGCCGCGCTGCCGAACCCAGCGTAAACGCCGGCCGGATCTTCGTTGGTCTGCAACGCGGGATTGGTTGGATCGTTGGCATTCGGTTGTGCCCAATGCCCGTTGAAACCGAAGATGTAATCCCCATCCGCGTCCATGGCAATGGTCGGATTCACAAGATTCACGCTGCCGGCAAGCGGTCCCGCCGGACTGAGCGACCAATCGCCCGCCAACGCAGTCCCATCGGATCGCCAAATCCGATAAAAGACTCCGTAGCTGCCGTTGGGAGCGACGCCCGAGTAGTTCTCGTAGCCCACGCCGATCGCTCCTTGATCGTCGATCGTCACCTGGGGGTTGCGTGCGGCCCGCGCCACGCCCGTGCCGCCTTTGCCGGTGCCGTTGTCCATGCGGAACTCGTCGGTCGTGCCGTCAGGATTGTTGGCCGGGGTGCCGTCGGCGTTGAACTCCCGCCCCGTGACTTGCATGTCGGTGACCACGCCCATGTTCTGCGCCACCACCTGTTCCCAGGCCACGAGGAATTTCCCGCTGGCGTTCATCGCCACTGCCGGGTGCAGCTCGAAACTCCCGCTCGGCGCCGGGTTGATCCCCGCCGCGTTCACCATGTTCACGCGGAACTCCGTGCCCACCGCGTTGCCGTTGTAGTCGAACAACTGGGCCTTGACGTCGTTGAAGTAACTCGCAAACTGTCCCGGCGTGCCCCACACCACCACGTAGTTGCCTACCTGGTCCATGGCCACCGCCGGATAACTCTGGGCGTTGGTCGTCAACGTATTGACCCGGGTTTCGACGCCCAAGGGCGTTCCCATCGAGGTGTACCGCTGAGAATAGATGTCCGAATCGATGCTCCCGTTGGCGAGCTTCGTGTCGTTCTGCCAGACCACCACCAGGTCGCCCACCCCATCGACCGCGACACTCGGGTGCCACTGGTTGCCGACCACCGTCGTATTCACGCGAATCTCGTTGGTCAGCGGCGTATTGTCCCTACGGAACAACCGCAGATAGACGCCCGCACCGTTGGCATCCGTCGGATCGTCCTGGCCGTAGCTCGTCCACACCACGGCAAAATCGCCGCTGTGGTCGATGGCCACCGAACGCGTGGAATTCTCCTGAGCCTGTCCCGTGACAAACGCCTGGGAGAGAACTTGCGTGTACTGAGGCGACTGGTTGACGAGGAACTCCGCGCCATCCCCCGGCGTCCCGGCGACCGTAAAGCCAAACGTCGTGCGGCGGATCGCGTTGTTGGTGGCGTTGATTGCCGGATCGGTGCTGCTGTTGACCTGGAGCAGGCCGGAAGTTCGCAGGGCGTTGCCGGCCACGTCGGTGAGGTTCTCGCTGGCCGTCAATTCATAGTACCCGCCGGCCAAAGCGCCGGTGAAAGAGACCACGGCCTCGTACTTGTTCGTCGCGTTATTCAAACTGAAGGTGATGCCGCTGATCTGGCTCGTCACATCGTGGCCATAGCCGTCCACCAGCTTCCAATTGCTCTTGCTGAGCACGCTGCCAGCGCCCGTGGTCGCCATGTTCTCGTCGAAAACCACCTTGATCTGCTGCGATCCCGCCGCCAGAAGATCGTCCTGACCGACAGGCGCATTGCCCAGCGTGCGAAGCTGGACCGCCATGGGGCCGGCCGTATCGGTCGGCTCGTTGTAACGGCGGGCGAAGATGCCGCTGTTGTCGCCGACACCGTTGCCGCTCCAAACCACGATCTTATCGCCATCGGGGGTCATGGCGACGGAGGGGAACTGTTGGTTGCCGGCCTGGGTCATGTTCGCGCGTGTCTGAACGGTGACCGACTGTTGCGTGGCCTGGGCCGGCTGAATGCCTTGGCTGTAAAAGTCGCGAATCCACACGCCTTGGGAATCGGGATTGGTCACGGTAACAATGGCCGGACTGCCCGGCGTTGTCGGGTGAGGCACGGCGCCGTTGCCGTCCCAAAGAAGGGTGAAATCTCCGTCGGCGTCCATGGCGATCGCTGGGTTCACCTGATTGCCCGAGAACATGTTACTATTGATAGCCGGACTGGGGACGGTGCCTGGCGCAGGCGTCGTGATGACCATGTTGGCCTGCTGGTCATTCTGGCTGACCGGCACACCATAGGTAACCGCTCCCTGCGCGCCGGCAGAGGCGTCCGCGGTCTGGCTGAAATAGAACTGGCGGAAATAGATGCCGTAGCTCGTCGGCGTCCCCGCGGATGCCACGTCATTGTCCTGGAAGGCTTCCCAGGTGACGATGAAGTTCCCCGCGCTGTCCATGGCGGCTTTCGGATTGCGAGCCGAAAATTGCTCGTCGGTTCCGCCTACGGCAGACAGGGTGGGGTTATGCTCCTTGTTCGTGATAAAGCCCGCGGTGCCCGCGTTGGCCCGCGTCTCGACCGTCAAGGCAGAGGCCAGGGGATTGTACAGACGGTAGACGATCTCCGAATCGGTGAGAATCCCGTTGAGTTGGGAATTGACCTGGTCCCAGGCCACCACGAAATCGCCCTTGTAGTCCATGGCGATCGTGGGGTGAATCTCGTAGGCCCCGGGCAAGGCGGCTATGCCGGGAATGTTCTGCGAATTCACCTGGAACTCGTTGCCGATGGCTCGCCCGGCGTCGTCATACTGTTGGGCATGAATGTCGTTGAAGAAACTGAAGGGCTGACCGGCGGTCGCCCAGGCCACGGTGAAATTGCCGTAGGCATCCATGGCGACGGTCGGATTGTACTGGTCATTGACCGTCTGCGTGTTGACCAGGAACTGGTCGCCCAAGGCAACCCCCTTCGAGCTGAACCGCCGCGCGTAGATATTGCGGAAGGTGACGTCGCCCGGCGTCGGCGTCATCAGGGGATTCGCCGCCTCCTCGCCTTCCCAGACCACGACGAAGTCGCCGACGGCATCCATGGCCACCGAGGCGTTCTGCTGCATGCCCGAGGTGATCGTGTTTACGGGGAAGTCGCCGGTGAGCGGGTTGTTGTTGCGGTCGAAGAGCCGCATGGTGATGTCGCCGTTGGTGGCCGAATTGGGATCCGAAGGATCGACGATCGAGCCGTACCGCGTCCAGACGACGGCATAATCGCCGCTATGGTCAATCGCCACGGACTGATTGCTCCGTTCGCGGGCAATGCCCGTGGCGGTGCTTTGCCCAAGCGTGTCCTGGCCGCTCGTGCTGTCGTTGACGCGCGTCTCGGCGCCACTTTGAGGCGTGGTGGCAACCGTGAAATTAAAAACGAATCCATCCGCCACATTCGTACTGCCGGGCTTACCGTTAAGATCACCGTCAAGGGCATTTCCGTTGGCACCCTGGATAAAATCTCGGGCAATCAACTGGTAGCTGCCCGCTGGCAGCGCGAGAGCGCCGGTCAGGGGGCCGTTTGAATCGAAGGTCACGATCGCTTCGTATTTTCTCGTCGCTGCGTTCAGTGAAAACGTGACGCTGGAAACTCCCCCGGAGATGTCGGTGTTGCCCTGTCGCAACGACCAGTTTTGCGGATTCATCACATCGTTGAATCCGCTGACGCTGGCGTTGATCAAATCCTGATCGAACGTGACGAGCAATTTCTGTACGCCGGCGGAGGTCTGAATAACTCCGCCGTCCAGAATTGGGCTTAGAAAATTCCCGCTGGCGTCCGCCTGGAGTACATGGACCACCGTGGGCCCTGAAGGCTTGGGAATCACCTCACCATCGCTGTACATCCCTTGGTCCGTGAACTTGCGAACGAGATTCATGTCGTTCATTGGGTCGGTAATCGTGGAATCGGTCCAAACGCCGACCAGGTTTCCGTTGTCGTCAACGGCAACGGAGACCATGCCCTGATTCCCACCGGGAATGCTTCCCCGGGTCACGGGTGGGCTCATGAGCGTCTCGCCCAAGGTCACGCCGGCAGGCGTCACAAGTTGGTTGCCGGTGGCGTCGAACCTCTGATAAAATACGCCCGACTGAGCAACCTGCCCCGTTTGACTGCCGTTCCCGCTCCATGCCACGGTGAACGAACCATTGTTGGCCATGGCAATCGAGGAGTACTGCTGATCACCCGCCGTGGTCGTATTCACCTTGAATTCACCGCCCAACGCCGCTCCTTGGGTAATGTTCAGCGACCAATTGTCGAGGGTCTGCACCTCGCCCAGAAAGAAGTCGTCAATCGTCTGACCACTGCCATCGAGGGCATCGTCGTCCGTGATGTGCAGCGTCCAGGTGCCAACCGCGTCTTCACCGGCGAACGTGGCCAACGGCTCCTCGGGGCGAAACGTCCCCGTAAATGGCACGACGGCCTTATTGCTGTCCGAGTCGTCGATGCTCGTCTGCCCGGCGTCACTGAAGATCGTCCCCTTGAAATTGCCGTTTTGGCTCGGCCAGGTCCCGTCGCTCTTCCTTTGTCTTGGCACGTTGGAGAAGAGTTGGACCTTCGTGCCACTGGGACTGGTAAGCCATACCGAAAGGGTCCGTGTGTCCGGATCGGTGATGGTCAAGTTGACGGAAATGTCCGAGATCATCACGGGGTCGGCGGAAGCCACGATCGCCGTGAATGTCTGGTTGACAACGGGGTCGAGGATCGCCCCGGGCGTTCCGGCGACCAGCGTCGTGGAGCTCGCCCCATTCCCAAAGCGCGAGAACCGCCGCGAGTAAACGTCCCAACCTTGGCCGTTCCCGGTCAAGTTGTTCTGATTGCTCGACCAGGTGGCGACAAACTGGTTGCCGTCCAGGGTGCAGGCAACGTCGGGATAACGCTGTTGGCCGACCAGGGTCGAGTTCAACTGGATCTCGCCGAAGAGCGGCCCCGCCGTTGGGTTTCCGTTCAAGTCGAAATTACGGGCAAAGACGTGGTCGCCCAGGTTGCCCTGGTTGCTCGTCCAGGCCACGACGAACCCGCCCACGGCATCCATCGAAACACTCGAAAACCGCTGATCGCCGCCCGTGGTCACGTTCACCTGGAATTCCGGCGCCCAAGCTGCCCCGGAGGAATCGTAGCGGCGGGCGTAGACGCCGTAACCGTTGCCCAACTGGCCATTGTCCTCCTGACCCACGCTCGACCAGGTAATCACCACGTCGCCGCTGACGTCCATGGCCGCTTCCGACCAGAGTTGGTCGTTGGCCGTGTACGTATTGACGCGAAATGCTTCGCCGAGGGCATTGCCCACGGAGTCGAACCGTCGCGCGTAGACGTTCGCATCCCGGACGGGCTTGTTGGTCAACGGATCCATAAAATTGTCGTATTGCGTCCAGGTCACGACGAAATCGCCATCCTTGTCGCAGGCGACGCTCGCCCAGGCCTGATCGAAATTGGTTGTCCTTCCCGCTGGATCGGTGCCATCGATGGCTTGTAGCGTCGAAACCGTCACGAAGTTGTTGCCGGAACGCTCGACCATCGGAGCGGTTGGCACGCCATAGAGCGTGCCGGGCACCGACGTCACTTCAAAGGGGGCGATCGTGATGCCATTTTTCTTCGCCGGGTTGCCGCTGGAGTCGTACATAGCAACCCACGTGCGATCGTGCCCAACCGTGGCATCGTAGGAAATCCAGGTCACAATCTGGTCGCCATGGCCATCGACCGCCACGGCACGTCGCGTTTCCACGGCCGTGCGACTGTTGTAGTAGAGTGCCGGGTCTGGAGAGCCTGTCGGCGTTCCGGGAGTGACCGGAACCGTCGGCGGCGCGGCCGTGGGAACGATGATCGTGAACTGGTTGGAGATGTCGTAGCCCGTCGGGGTATACCCGGTGCGGCCCTGCGCAGTACCCGCTGCGTCGACCAGACCGCTGCGTCCGAAAGGATACGCTGCACTCACGGCTTGCGGAGCCAGGGCATTGATCGTGTAGGCCGCGCTGGGCAGCGGCGTGGAGAACGTCAACACCGCCTCGAACTTGTTCGTGGGGATGGTGCTCAGGTCGCCATAGCTGCCGGGCAAGGAAGTGGCAAGCTCGGATGCCTTGTTGATGCCGTAGTCGATCGACACGATCGTTCCCGTCGGCATCAGCGTGCCGCTCTTGAGCAACTGATAATTGTCGGGATTGCTTACGCTGTCGAGAATTCGCTGGATGCTGTCGGGGATGGGCTGGCCGGTCGACACGAGCGCGTCGTGCGTCGCCTTGGCGGCGGCGACCGTCGTGGCGTCGAACGCCAACATGTCCCCGTCGAACGTCACCACGAGGTGCGAGATCGTGTTCTTGATGATCGCACCGCTACTGACCTGGCTCCCGTTCGCGACAATTCCCGTGACCAGCGGCCCGGCGGTATCCGTACTCTCCTGGAACTGCCGGAAGTAAATGCTCTGTCCCGCCGTTCCTCCGCTGGAGAATTCGTCGTCCTGCGTCCAAACCGTGACAAAACTGCCGCCGGGCGTCATGCCGATCGAAACGTCGTGGCGCGTGCTGCCGGGATCGCCGAGCGTCTCCATGATGGTGTACGGCGACGCGGCAGCCGGGGTAATCGTATCACCTTTGATCACCTCTTTGCTCGAAATAGCGGCAAGCGGCGGAACGAATATCGGTGGGGTAGCGATATCCACCGGTATGCTGCTACCGATCGGCGGCTCGTTGACTCCGGACTGGGAACTGAAAGTGACTTGGTACACACCGCCGGTGCCGGTGATGTCTCCAGGCACCAGCCCAAGATTCGCCCCGTTGGGGTCGTTGAGGAAGCTGAAAAGATTGGCAATGGTATTCGCATCGTTTTTGACGTCAGTGGGGTCGTAATACCAGGGGTTCGCGCTCGTTACGCCATTGAATGTCAGGGTGTACCAGCCGGCGGTGACGCCGAAGGTCAGTTGCTGGACCTCGACGGTCTTGGTGGACACCGCCTTGACCGCGCTCGTGTTGACATACAGATCCATGGGCGAGTCATGGGCCTCGCCTTGAAAAATGACTTCAAACGCGGTATCGGTCGTGGTCAGATCGGTATCGATCAAAGGGGTGATCGTGCCGGCGTACGTACCGCCCGGAACCTGCTTGATAATGGGAGCTAGAGTTGTGCTTTTGGGAAACGCGACGTTGAAGGTGTATTCTCCAAAAAGAAAGTTCTGGCCAGCCGAGACGGTCGGCCCGAACAAACCGAAACGATCGGTGATCGCGGTTTGAAGCGAGGCCATCGAAGCGGCAATCGTGGTAATATCCGTCGAATCGAACGTCGCCGTGACGCTTACGCCATTGATCGTCACCGTGTAGGTTCCGGTTCCCGCGGTGAAGGTGAGCGTTTGAACTTCCCAAATATTCGTGTTCAACTTATAGTTTGTGGCCTGCGCGACGCCCGTCGCCGCAGCACCCAGCCCCGCGCGCTGGAGGATCTCCATCTTGTCCATGACGCGGACATCGACCGGCCCCTCGTAGGGCGGCGATGGCCAGTTGATGCCTACCACCTTGGCGGCTGCCAAGGCAGCCTGGATCGCGCCGGCAGTCTTATCCGTGTCGAGTCCGGTGACATTGCCTTTGGCATCCAAAGCAGAGACGACCGTGACGGGAACTGTAACTGGACCCGTGCCGCTGGCCCCGTTGGAAAGCTTCATGGTAAACGACCCGCTGGCAATCCCCGGATCGAAGTCGATGACGTAGCGGGTGTTGTTGCCGTCGCGCGTCGTGTTGATGATGCTGTCGCTTTCCAGGATGTGCAGGGTGTAGGGATCGGGACCGGCATCGAACTGCGAGTACATCGCGCCGCTCGCCGAGCCGCGGAGCAGCGTGGCCACACTATCCAGAATCGCCCGAATGCGGCCGAGTTCGACCGAAGTCGCCGGCAGCGGCAACGCGGTAATCGTTCCCGGATATGTGCCGCCAAAGAAGGCCACCTTCGTAATCGGGGCAGAAAACCCGGACGACGGTAAATTGACGATGAGGGTGTTTGCGACGGCACCGGCCGAGACGGTCACCACGTCCGCCCCGAAACGTAAGTCGAGCGCATTTTGCAGATTTGCTACGTTAGTGACCGCCGGATTCAACGAATTGTAGATCGCCGTAACGAAACTGTCGTTGACCAACAGCGTGTAGGATCCGCTTCCCGCGGTGAAGGTCAGCGTTTGCCGCGGCCATATTGTCGGCAGCGGGTTCTCGGCACTGATCAGGACCGCCTCAATCTCGGCCTGCACATCGCCGTCGCTAATGGGGACGTTCCCCCCAAAGGCCGGCAGGCCGCTGGCCGGCAAGAACGACTTGAGGTCGGCATTCGTGGGGGAGTTGTACTGTGCGGCGTAGTAATTGGCCGCAATCATCGCGTCTTCCGAGACATCCGGCCCAAAGCCCGAATAGACGGCGGTGACGTCGCCGTCGGCGTCCATTGCGACCTGATTGCCACCTTGAAAGTTCGGCCAGGTCACGGGACCGTCCGGATTGAAGTTGGCACTGTTGACCCGGAAGTCGCTGCGAACTACGGTCTCCCTGGTTCTGCCCCCCGAAGCAGGCGTTATTGCGTACTCGCGAGCAAAAACGCCCACACTCAGCGGGTTGCCGCCGGTGGTATTGTCCTTATCGCGCAACTGGTCCCAGCCGATGAGGACATCGTTATTCATGTCGAACGAGGCCGTCGGATTCCACCCCGCATTGACGGCCCACTGATCTTGGGCTTCCGTCGGGTTATACATGACCGCACCCGTGGCGTCGTATAACTTGGCCATAACGGTGCTTGTCCCGACGATAGGATCCACTAAGTCCCAGGTGACCAGGAAATGCCCGTCGTGGCTCACGGCCACATAAGGATTGTTGTGAACCTGGGTGTCCTCGGTATTGACGAGGAACTCGGTTCCCAGGCGGTTGCCAAGGCGATCGAATCGCTGCGCGCCGATGCCGTTGAAGTAGCTGATGCTCTGGCCTTCGCCATCCCAGGCGATGACGAAATTGCCCTGTCCATCCATGCCGACCGTCGGGTCGCGCTGCGCGTCGGTCGTGTTCGTGTTGGCGCGGAAGGTGTAGGCGTCGGTGGTCAGATTGGTAATCTTGGTCGTGCCGACCAGCGGCGTCGTCGGATCGGCAACGTAGGTCATCACCGGCTGAAGGGTTTGGCCGCTTGCGCCGCTGAATGTGACCTTGAAACGATAGGACTTGGTCGTGCTGTTGACGACGGTAACGCTGCTGACGTCGACCGTGATGCCGTCAAAGCCGGCGGCAACCAGCGCGGTCCGAATCGCCGCCGCCGTTGTGCTCAGGTCGCTGACGGTGAAAGGAATGGAGGCCGTCGTCACGGTGCCGATCTTGAGCTCAAATTGAGGGCTTGCCGGCTGCAACGAGGGATTGAGGGTGAAAGTCAGCATTTGCGATTGATTGCCGGGCGCAACCAAGGCGCGAACCTCGGTCTTATAAGTGCCCGCCGGAGACGCAACCATGCCCGGAACCGAGGAGGGATCGCTGACCTCTCCAACCGGCGCGAACCTTCTGGCGAAAATATCGGTGACGCTGCCGTAGTTTACCGAGTTGGGAACCGCGCTCTGCCAGGCGATTACGAACGATCCGTCATCGTCCATCGCTACGGCCGGGGCCGTCTGGGCGGTGACGCTCGGTATCGGCGAGAACGGGTCTTGCGGCTCGGGCGGATTGACGCGGAATTCGTCCCCCGTCATCTTGATGATCTTTACCGGCGTTACGGGACCCAGGTATGGGAGGCCCGTATCGTCGTAGCTAATCGCCGTGATCGACAAAGCGGGGGTCTGCGCTTTGCCCACGTCCCCCGTAAAAGTAATGTCAAAGTGCCTCAAACCTTGGGGATCGTACTCGGGGTCGTGAACATCGGTGATGGGGTGGGGCTGCACCAAAACACTTGGCACCGCGGTCGTTATGGTCAAAGGAGCCGTGAGCGGCATCGGCACGGTGACCGGCCCAATGGGAAACGTCGTCGAAGTCTGTTCAAAAGCCTGCTGGATCGCCGAAGCCGTCTTGCTCGCGTCGGTCGGCGAAATGGGAATATTCCCGAAGGGGAACTTGACCGCGGTCGGCTGCCGAACCACGGAAACCGCGATCGCCGGGAGGTATCCCGTCGTGAACGCGGGCGAGGTGATGGCCAATCGGCTCGTGCCGTTGGTGCTCTGAGACCTCCCGCCGGACGCAGTGCCAAAGAGAATCTGATAGGTGTGCGGATCGGTCGCCTTGACCTGCACGTCGGCCAGGTCGCCGCACAATAATGGACTAGCGGTGGCCAATGCCCGCAACTGCGTTTGGATTAGATTCGCCGGATTGAGAGTCGGGTTGAGGCTGCTGTAATTGGTCTCGCTGAAGCTGATGGGGGCCGTCGTATGGGTCCCGTTCGCGCTATCGGTATAGGTAAGCCGGAATGTTCCCGAGATGCTTGACTGCCCGAAAAAAGACATCGCTGGCGGCGCGGTCGGCGTAATGGAAATCTGCTGGATTTCATTGCCGCCATAAGCCATCGCAAAAGTTGCGTATTGCGTCGGATCCGTATCCGTCAAAACATCCGCGGGGATCGTGAGACGCTGGACCTCGTCGGTGAAATAACGGGCGTAGATATTGGAATCCGACGCTGGCGTAACGATCTGTACGGGGGTAGGCTGCAAGGTGCCGGCAATCAAGGCACTGTGCGTCGTCGCGGTCGTCCCCCCGAGACCTCGGGCGGCGACGGTCCACGTGGTTTTCCCTACGCCTCCAACGGCGGACACCAACATGTTCTCGCCGTCCACCGCGATATAGAATGGAACGAACGGTACCGAGGAGACAGGAGCATTCACGCCCGAAGCCACGGTGATCGTCGTTGGACCCGTGGTTGCAATTGGGGCACCGGCCGCCAAAGTCGTATTGGCTGAGCTATGGGCTAAGTCTTGCCCATAGACCGTTTCATTGCGCGTCCAGGTGACCACGAAATCGCCATGGTGATCGGTCGCAACCGATTGGCCCGCGAGCGTCGTCTGACTCGTACTCACCTGCTGAGTCACGAGCGTGTCGAGCACGTTCACGGGACTGATCGACAGGAGTTTTCGTTCTTCCAGGGGATCAAAAACCAGGCGTCGCCCGGTTCGCTCCTGAGCCTTTTTTGAATGAGATCGCTTGTCCTTCTTCCGCTTGCCGAACAGCCCAGAAAGCGACTGCAATCGCTTCCAACCGGTATGAAACGACGACATCTTTTAAGATCCCCTTGTACTGGCTGCGTGCAGCCCCCGCCTTGCCTCGGCTAGCTACCTCGCGCCAGTTGTTGTATATATCAAACCAGATTGCTACTGAAATGTCAAACGATTCGCGAAAAATGTCAGGATTCGTTCATGTATCGCAAGCCATGCACTTTACCTAGACCGCCAATCCATGATGATTGGACTGATCCCAACTTGCAAGGATTTTCCACAGAGAACTGCGAAATTCACTTGGGCTAGCGGACGTAACGCCGTTGGCGTAAGGAAATGAAGGGATCTGCGGTCGGGCTTTTCGGCCATCTCTCTTCTTTTATCCGCGAAAGAGCGCAAAAGAGTGTTTCTTTCGCGTTCCCTGTGCTCTTTCGCGGATAATTAAAATCCGTTGTGGCCGGTCTCCTGACCTCGGTTATGGCCGGTCTCCTGACCGAGCCACCCCACCGACCAAAGGTCTCTCAGCCGCCGGGAGACCTTCGGTCGAACCTTTCGGCGGGGTCGGGAGACGAACACGACGACCTGCGTTAAATGCGACCGGGGAGCAGCACATGTCGAGCCGAAATCCCTGCCCTTCGCAGATAGAGCTAATGCCCATTCGGGGTACGTGAACCATTTCTCGCTGGTAAGAACTGTTCGACCGTGGTATACTTCGTGTATGGAATTGATGATCGACTACAACGTGAACGACATGCCGGCTGCGAAGAGGCAGGCGATCGAGGCCCTGTTAGGACGGAGCCTCGACATCGACCAGCAGGTGTTCATTATGGCCTATACGCCGAACGCTGCGCCGATCAGGGCGGTGCGCGACGCAGCCCGGGTAAGTCTGCAACAGACTTTTGCGAAGATTGACGACTACGCAAAAACTCACGACATCACACCCGAAGAGGCGGACGCGGCATTGGACGAAGCGATGCAGCAAATCCGACCACATCACGGCTGATGCGCATCGTACTCGGGATCGTCACCTGCACCATGGCACGGTAACGGAATACTGTCGGATCCGTGGTATTGAAGTAATCAACGACGTCGAGTTGCTGGCCCAGTTGCGTGCAGGTAGGTGGCTGGGATCGTAGACACCCCTGTTGTGGCCTACCCTCTGTCCCTGCCGCCGGGAGACCTTCGGTCGAACCTTTCGGCGGGGTCAGGAGACCCGCGCCGAATCGGCCCCCCGCGCCGAACCGGCCCTACCCCGAAGGGGTTCTGTCCGCTAGCCCGGGGTTGCCGCACAGCGGCTACCCCAGGAACAGGAATCAACAAGCCCCTACCCCAACGGGGTTGTGTCCTCGGGACGGCACGAAGGATTGGATCGCGGAAAAATGAAGGGGACGCAACGCCGTTGACGTAGGAAAGGTTTCGCGGATGCCGTTTCCCAGGGTAGTCGCTGCGCGACAACCCTGGGCTAGAGGACATAACGCCGTTGGCGTAGGAAGGGCACAACACCTTTGGCGTAAAGCGGATACAACGCTGTTGGCGTAGGGAAATGAAGGGACCTGCAGTCGAAGTTTTCCTGCCATCTCTCTTCTTTTTTTATCCGCGAAAGAGCGCAGGGAGCGCAAAAGAGTGTTTCTTTCGCGTTCCCTGCGCTCTTTCGCGGATAATTAAAATCAGTTGTGGCCGGTCTCTGACTGAGCCACCGAAACCGCAAGCGGCCAGACTAAGAATCCATCTCAGAACTCAAAGAGAACCACAAAAGACACAAAACAGACGAAAAAAGGCAGTTGTACTTCGTTCTCTTTCGTGTCATTTGTGTGTTTCGTGGTTCTTCGAGAGTGTTTTGAGATAGATTCTAAATCGTTTCCCCCCTTCTCCCCTTTTTCCCTTCAATTTCAATTCCCATTCCTTCCCTGCGATCGCAGCCAGGCGACCAGATCAGCAGTCGAGTTGAAATCGAGCAGGGCTTCGCCGAGTTGATCGAGGCGATCGGCCGATAGGAGTTCGATCTGCTCTTCCGCTGCTGGATCAAGATCATCCAGTAGCTTCCGGAGCAGGCGCAGCACCAACTTGCGCTCGTGAGCCAACCCCTCCTGTCGTCCCTCCTGTCGTCCCTGCTCTAAACCTCTTTTCATCCAACTTGTCACGATTTCCATTACACTCTCCTTTTCCTGGGGGTGAAGTTCCTGTAACTCCTCCCCGAGTTGTTCCTCTTCTTTTATTGTAAGCTCCAGATACGAATCGACAAACCCGGAGATCAATTCTCGTCGCGCAGGATCGAGTTGCAACTTGGCCAACATTCGTAAACAGGCCAACTTGACCCGAGCCGCCTCTTTCGGTCCCCTTTGCATATTCGCCATCAACGCCGCAAGGATCGGGCTGGTCCGTTGCTCAAAGTCCTGCCACGCCAGTTGGTTCAGTTGCACCACCCGATACCGGAATGACAACACAGCCAAGTCCGGAAAATCAATACGATACTCGTCAGGCTCCTGTTCCTTGGGGGTCTGAAAAGAAAACACCGCAATCGGGTAGACGGGCAGGTCGTACTTCTCATGAAATCGGGCGAAGTAGGTAAACATCCGCTGCGGGAAGATGTCCTGCTGCCGAGCCTGCGCTTCGACGTGAACCAGAAAGCCCAGCGGCTTTCCGCGAAACCGTGCTTTTGCCACCAGGTCGACCTCGTGACGCTCTCCCTGGGTGACGTCCGTGAAGACCTCCTTATCGAGGAACTCCAGCGAGTCGGCATCTAGGTATTTCGCCAACTCTGGACAGAAGACTTCCAGGAAGTCCACAAAAAACGTCGTCAGCAACTCTTTGAAAAGGCGGTCATGATCCATGCCCGTCGAGTCTACTCCCCAATCGGCGGGCTGTCAACGCGCCCTTTATTCCCGTCGCCCTTTATTCCACGCCCTTCTTTCGACAGAAAGTTCCATCCGTGGCCAAAATGATGGGGCTCGCTGCGCTCTCCCCACCCTACTTTCCGCACCCCTCTTATCCGTGTTTTTTTCCGTGTTTCATCCGTGGCCAATCATTCTGGAAATACGGAATGAATTCCGTTCTACGTAGCACGCTCCCCTCGAATGGTGAACAACCACACGCACCCCCGCATGGAATTATTTTCAAAATTATCGGTGGGGTTGACATAAAAATGTTGACGAGAAAAATGTTGACGAGACCTGTTGCGCTGGTTATGATGGCTGTAATGTCTAGTCCTTCCGTGAACATTTCGCCTTCTTCGTGGATAAGGAATGAGGAGTTTCGTCATGTCTAAAGCCGCTAAAAACTCGCGTAGCTATCGCACTCCGTCGAAATCACGCACCCAACCTGCCCGGCGAGAAGCCTTTCAGCGCAGGCTGCGATACGAGTCGCTGGAAGATCGGCGGCTGCTCTCGGCGATTCCCTCGCCTTTCCTCGTCGCCGATATCAACCCGGTCGTCGCAGACCCAAGCAAAGGCACAGCAGCCGGCAGTTCCAACCCGATAGACATGATCAATGTGAACGGGGTGTTGTATTTCTCGGCGGACAATGGAACTCTTGGTCGTGAGCTTTGGAAGTACGACCCGGCGACGAAAGTGACGGAACAGGTGGCGGATATCCGCCCCGGATTACTAACTTCAAACACGCATGACCTAGCGAGCATCAACGGGATTGTCTACTTCAGTGCGTACGAGATGGATCATGGACAGGAATTGTGGAAATACACCCCGGCGACGGCACCTGCGAAGGGTAAACCGGAACTGGTGAGGGATATTAACCCCGGCCAGTTGGACTCGAACCCTGCCGGCCTGTTTAACTACAAAGACGTACTTTATTTTACGGCCGATGCGAAATGGTGGACGTATACCCCGGCGACGGACGTGATCCAGGAGATCGCGGGTGTTTATCCCACGTCACCGTTGATGGTTTTCGATGGAAAATTGTTCTTCTCGGCGAATGACGGTTCCACGGGCAATGAGCTTTGGGCCTATGATCCGGCCACGGGTTCGGCCGCTTTGAAGGCAAATATCAATCCAGAGGGTCCGGGTTTCGTCGGCAGTTCTAATCCCTCCTACATGACGGGACTCAACGGCATCCTCTACTTTTCTGCCACTGAACTAAATCGAGGAACGGAGCTTTGGAAGTATGATCCGGCGACGAGCACGGCGAGCCTATTTGAAGATATCAACATGGGTGCGGCTAGTTCCTCTCCGAGCTACTCGACTAGTTTGGGCGGGAAGTTGTACTTTACGGCCAGTGGCGACAGCAGCAACAACATGTCGCTTTGGCAGTACGATCCGGTAACAAAAATTGTGCAACCCGCTGGTCAGCCGACCCCCTATCCCGAATCCGCGACGAGTGTGCATGCTTTTGGCGGCATGCTCTATTTTGGCAATAATGAGAAACTTTATCGGTATGACCCGACAGACAAAGGCACAACCCAGACGGTGAAAGATTTTGGTTTTTCTGGGGTTCGTCCCGACTACCTAACGCAGGTGGGCGACACGCTGTACTTCACCGCCAACGATAGCACACACGGCACCGAATTATGGGGAGTGCAGGTGCCGGGCAGTGAACTCGTGGTCGTCAGTCCGACCTCGGGGCTGGTAACGAGCGAGGCGGGTAAGACGGCGACCTTTACCGTAAAACTCAACGTGCAGCCCACGGACGACGTGACCATCGGTCTTTCGTCCAGCAAAACGACCGAGGGAACGGTCTCGCCGGCAAGCCTGACCTTCACACCGAGCAACTGGGATAAGCCGCAGACGGTGACGGTGACCGGCGTGGACGACTTGGTCATGGACGGCAACGTGGCCTACACGATCGTGACGGCCGCCGCCACGAGCAACGACCCAAACTATGACGGCATGAGCGCGGCCGACGTGGCGGTCACCAACACCGACAACGACGTGGCGGGAATCACGGTGACACCGAACTTGGTGACACCGAACTTGGGTCTGGTGACGACCGAGGCTGGCGGGACCGCAACCTTTACCGTAAACCTCAACTCGCAGCCTACGGCCGACGTCACCATCGGCCTGTCGTCCAGCAAAACGACCGAGGGAACCGTCTCGCTGGCGAGCCTGACCTTCACGGCGAGCACCTGGAATATACCGCAGACGGTGACGGTGACGGGAGTGGACGATCTTATTGCGGACGGCGACGCGGCCTACACGATCGTGACGGCCCCCGCCGCCAGCGCCGACTTGAACTATAACGGCAAGAACGCGGCCGACGTGAGTGTCATCAACAAAGTCGTGAAGATCATCGTTAGTCCGACCTCGGGACTGGTGACGACCGAGGCGGGCGGGATGGCAACCTTTACCGTGAAGCTCAACACACAACCTACGGACGACGTCATGATCGGGCTGTCCTCCGACGACCTGACCGAGGGAACGGTCTTGCCGGCGAGTCTGACCTTCACGTCGAGCAATTGGGATAAGCCGCAGACGGTGACGGTGACGGGAGTCGATGACCAGATTATGGACGGCAACGTGGCCTACACGATCGTGACGGCCCCCGCCACGAGTACGGACTTGAGCTACAACGGCATGAATGCGGACGATGTGGCGGTCACCAACACCGACAACGACGTGGCGGGGATCACGGTGACGCCGACCTCGGGACTGGTGACGACCGAAGCGGGCGGGCCAGCAACCTTTACCGTAAAACTCGACACGCAGCCAACGGACGACGTCACGATCGGCCTGTCGTCCAGCGACACGACCGAGGGAACGGTCTTGCCGGCGAGCCTGACCTTCACGGCGCTCAACTGGAATAAGCCGCAGACGGTGACGGTGACGGGAGTACACGAACTGTTGGCGGATGGCAACGTGGCCTACACGATCGTGACGGACCCAGCCACCAGTACCGACGCGAACTACAATGGCATGGACGCGGCCGACGTGGCGGTCATCAACAAAGTCGCGGGGATTATCGTCAGCCCGACCTCGGGACTGGTGACGACCGAGGCGGGCGGGACGGCAACCTTTACCGTGAAGCTCAACATGCAACCTGCGGCCAACGTGATGATCGGCCTGTCGTCCAGCGACACGACCGAGGGAACGGTCTCCTTGGCGAGCCTGACCTTCACGTCGAGCAATTGGAATATACCGCAGACCGTGAAGGTGACAGGAGTAAACGAACCGATTGCGGATGGAAGCGTGCCCTACACGATCGTGACGGCCCCCGCCACGAGTACGGACTTGAACTACAAAGGCATGAATGCGGCCGATGTGGCGGTCGTCAACACAGGCGCGGGGATCCTCGTCAGCCCGACCTCGGGGTTGGTGACGACCGAGGCGGGTGGAACCGCGACCTTTACCGTGACGCTCAACACGCGACCCGTGGCTAACGTCACGATCGGCCTGTCGTCCAGCGACACGACCGAGGGAACGATCTTGCCGACGAGCCTGACCTTCACGGCGAGCAACTGGAATATACCGCAGACGGCAACCGTGACCGGCGTGGACGATCCAATCATCGACGGCAACGTGGCCTATACGATCGTGACGGCCGCCGCCACCAGCACGGACTTGAAATACAGCGGTGCGAATGTGGCCGACGTGGCGGTCACCAACAACGACAACGACGTTGCGGGGATCATCGTTAGCCCGACCTCGGGGCTGGTGACGACGGAACCGGCCGTGACGTCGCCCACGTATCCCACGAAGACCGGGGCGGGCGGGACGGCAACCTTTACCGTGACGCTCAACTCGCAGCCCACGGCCGACGTGACCCTCGGTCTGTCGTCCAGCGACCTGACCGAGGGGACGGTCTCGCCGGCAAGCCTGACCTTTAAATCGAGCGACGGCGACTGGAATACGCCGCGGACGGTGACGGTGACAGGCGTGAACGACTTTGTCATGGATGGTAACATTGCCTACACGATCGTGATGGCCCCCGCATTGAGCACCGACGCGAACTATAGTGGACTGACCCGCGCCGACGTGTCGGTCACCAATACCGACACCGACGTGGCGGGGATCACGGTGACACCGAACTCAGGGCTCGTGACGACCGAGGCAGGCGGGACCGCGACCTTTACCGTGAAGCTCAACTCGGAACCCACGGCCAATGTCACGATCATCCTGTCGTCTAGCGATCTGACGGAAGGGACGGTATTGCCGGCAAGACTGACCTTCACGTCGAGCAATTGGTATACACCGCAGACGGCAATCGTGACGGGCGTGGACGATCTAATCGCGGACGGCAACGTGGCCTACACGATTGTGACGTCTGCCGCCATGAGCAGCGATGCGCACTACAATGGTCGGAACCCGGACGACGTAGCGGTCACCAACAACGACAACGACGTTGCGGGGATTACGGTGACTCCGAACTTGGTGTCACCGAACTTGGTTCTCGTGACGACCGAGGCGGGCGGAACCGCGACCTTTACCCTGAAGCTCAACACGCAGCCCGCGGACGACGTGACGATCGGCCTGTTGTCCAGCGACACCACCGAGGGAACGGTCTCGCCGGCAAGCCTGACTTTCACGGCGAGCTATTGGAATATACCGCAGACGGTGACCGTAACCGGCGTGGACGATCTCATCGTGGACGGCAACGTGGCCTACATGATTGTGACGTCTGCCGCCATGAGCAAGGACGCGCACTACAATGGCCTAAACGTGGCCGATGTGGTGGTCACCAACAACGACAACGACGTGGCGGGGATCATCGTGACTCCGACCTCGGGGCTGGTGACAACCGAGGCGGGCGGGACCGCGACCTTTACCCTGAAGCTCAACACGCAGCCCGCGGACGACGTGACGATCGGCCTGTTGTCCAGCGACACAACCGAGGGGACGGTCTCGACGGCAAGCCTTACCTTCACGGCGCTCAACTGGAATAAGCCGCAGACGGTGACGGTGACGGGAGTACACGAACTGTTGGTGGACGGCAACGTGGCCTACACGATCGTGACGGACCCAGCCACGAGTACGGACTTGAGCTACAACGGCATGAACGCGGATGATGTGGCGGCCATCAACAAAGGCGCGGGGATTATCGTCAGTCCGACCTCGGGGTTGGTAACGAGCGAGGCGGGCAAGACGGCGACCTTTACTGTAAAACTCAACATGCAGCCCACGGACAATGTGACCCTCGGTCTGTCGTCCAGCGACCCGACCGAGGGAACGGTCTCGACGGAAGGAACGGTCCCATTGGCAACGGCAAGCCTGACCTTCACGGCGATCAACTGGGATACGCCGCAGACGGTAATCGTGACCGGCGTGGACGACTTTGTCGTGGACGGCAACGTGGCCTACACGATCGTAACGGCCCCCGCCTTGAGCAACGATGCGAACTATAGCGGCCTGAACGCGGACGATGTGACGGCCACCAACACCGACAACGACATGGCGGGGATCACGGTGTCACCGACCTCGGGGCTCGTGACGACCGAGGCGGGCGGGACCGCGACCTTTACCGTGAAACTCAACACGCAACCCACGGCCAACGTCACAATCGGCCTATTGTCCAGCGACACCACCGAGGGAACGGTCTCGCCGGCAAGCCTGACTTTCACGGCGAGCTATTGGAATATACCGCAAACGGTGACCGTGACCGGCGTGGACGATCTCATCGTGGACGGCAACGTGGCCTACACGATTGTGACGTCTGCCGCCACGAGTACCGACGTAAACTACAACGGCCTGAACGCGGCCGATGTTGCGGTCACCAACACCGACAACGATGTGGCGGGGATCACGGTGACACCGACCTCGGGACTGGTGACAACGGAGGCGGGTGGGACGGCGACCTTTACCGTGAAGCTCAACACGCAGCCCGCGGACGACGTGACGATCGGCCTGTCGTCCAACGATACCACCGAAGGAACCGTCTTGCCGGCAAGCCTTACCTTCACGACGATCAACTGGAATACGCCGCAGACGGTAACCGTGACCGGCGTGGACGACTTTGTCGTGGACGGCAACGTGGCCTACACGATCGTGACGGCCGCCGCCACGAGCAGCGACGCGAACTACAGCGGTCTGAACGCGGCCGATGTTGCGGTCACCAACACCGACAACGACGTGGCGGGGATCACGGTTAGTCCGACCTCGGGACTGGTGACAACGGAGGCGGGCGGGAAGGATACCTTTACCGTGAAACTCAACACGCAACCCGCGGCCAACGTCACAATCGGCCTGTTGTCCAGCGACACCACCGAGGGAACCGTCTTGCCAGCAAGCCTTACCTTCACGACGATCAACTGGAATATGCCGCAGACGGTGACCGTGACCGGCGTGGACGATCTCATCGTGGACGGCAACGTGGCCTACACGATTGTGACGTCTGCCGCCACGAGCAGCGACGCGAACTACAACGGCCTGAACGCGGTCGATGTGGCGGTCACCAATACCGACAACGATGTGGCGGGGATCACGGTTAGTCCGACCTCGGGACTGGTGACGACCGAGGCGGGCGCGACCGCGGCCTTTACCGTGAAGCTCAATACGCAGCCCGCGGCGAGCGTCGCAATCGGCCTGTCTTCGAGCGACACCACCGAAGGAATGGTCCGGCCGGCAAGCCTGATCTTCACGTCGAGCAATTGGAATATACCGCAGACGGCAACCGTGACCGGCGTGGACGATCCAATCATCGACGGCAACGTGGCCTACACGATCGTGACGGCCGCCGCCACGAGCAGCGACGCGAACTACAACGGCCTGAACGCGGCCGATGTGGCGGTCACCAACATCGACAACGATGTGGCGGGGATCACGGTGACACCGACCTCGGGACTGGTGACGACCGAGGCGGGCGGGACTGCGACCTTTACCGTGACGCTCAACACACAGCCTGCGGCTAGCGTCACAATCGGCCTGTCATCCAGCGACACAACGGAAGGGACCGTATTGCCGGCAAGCCTGATCTTCACGACGATCAACTGGAATACACCGCAAACGGTGACCGTGACCGGCGTGGACGATCTCATCGTGGACGGCAACGTGGCCTACACGATCGTGACGGCCGCCGCCACGAGCAGCGACGCAAACTACAACGGCCTGAACGCGGCCGATGTGGCGGTCACCAACATCGACAACGATGTGGCGGGGATCACGGTGACACCGACCTCGGGACTGGTGACGACGGAGGCGGGCGGGACTGCGACCTTTACCGTGACGCTCAACACACAGCCTGCGTCGAGCGTGACCATCGACCTGTTATCCAGCGACACCACTGAGGGAACGGTCTCGTCGGCAAGCCTTACCTTTACATCAAGCGATTGGAATATACCGCAGACGGTAACCGTGACCGGCGCGGACGACTTTGTCGTGGACGGCAACGTGGCCTACACGATCGTGACGGCCGCCGCCACGAGCAGCGACGCGAACTATAGCGGTCTGAACGCGGCCGATGTGGCGGTCACCAACAACGACAACGATGTGGCGGGGATCACGGTGACACCGACCTCGGGGCTGGTGACGACCGAGGCGGGTGGGACTGCGATCTTTACCGTGACGCTCAACACGCAGCCTGCGTCGAGCGTCACAATCGGCCTGTCGTCGAGCGACACGACGGAAGGGACCGTATTGCCGGCAAGCCTTACCTTCACGACGATCAACTGGAATACGCCGCAAACGGTAATCGTGACCGGCGTGGACGATCTCATCGTGGACGGCAACGTGGCCTACACGATCATGACGGCCGCCGCCACGAGCAGCGATCCGCACTACAATGGCCTGAACGCGACCGACGTGGCGGTCACCAACACCGACAACGATGTTGTACCCAAGCCGATACCAATGGTACCGATGAGACCGGCACCGTGGGCCGTTGTGCCGGTCGCACCGACGATCTCCGTCGCCGATGTAACCGTCCAGGTTGGAACCCTAGCCACCCGGGCTGTTTTCACGGTCACCTTGTCGGCCGCTTCGACCAAAACGATTACCATGGTCTATGGCACGGCGGATGGCACGGCGAAGGCCGGCATTGGTTACACGCGGACCACGGGTACGCTGACCTTTAGCCCCGGCCAGACCTCGCAGACCATCCCGGTGCCCATCGCCGCTTTGAAGAGCGCCGGTTTGGCCAACCAGACTTTCAGTCTTAACCTGACCAGCGCAGTTAACGGCAAGATCGGGCGGGCTGCGGCCACAGCCACGATTGTGGACGCCGTGCCGGTGGTGGTGGTTCCGCCGCCGCCGGTCGTTGCGGTGATTCCGGCAATTTCCATCGGCAGCGTGATCGTCACCCGGCCGACCACCGGCACCGCCACGGTGACTTTTGTCGTCAGCCTTTCCGCGGCTAGCACCAAGAGCATCACGGTTAATTACTCGACGATCAATGGCACGGCCCTGTCCGGCTCGGACTATACCGCAGCGATTGGCAAGCTGACGTTTGCCCCGGGCGTTACCTCGCAAACGATTACGGTGACCATTCTGGCCAACAGTGCCAAGAAGACCGCGGCAGCCTTCAACATGGCCCTGTCGGTGCCGACGAATGCCACGTTAAAGACCGGTCAGGGAACGTGTACGATCAATAATTCCGTCTTTACAGTCCTGCAGCCTGCAGCCGTGAACCTGGTTTTGGCGCGGAGACTTGTGTAATTTTGCTCTGCCGGTTCTTGCCGTTTCCCAGGGTAGTCGCTGCGCGACAACCCTGGGCTAGAGGACATAACGCCGTTGGCGTAGGAAGAGCACAAAAGCCGTTGGCGTAAAGGGGACATACCTCCGTTGGCGTAGGGAAATGAAGGAACCTGCGGTCGAAGTTTTTCTGCCATCACATACCTTGGTTAAGGTCGGCCATGTCTTGCCTTCAATAGATCTCAATGCTCTTCACCACGCCGCCGCCGGAGGCGTGCGAAGCGTAAAGACATCGGTCCGCGCCGTCCAGTAAATCGCGTGGGGGAAAATTCTTGGGCGCCTGCGCAACCGTGGCCACTCCCACATCGAGCTTCAACCACTCTTGCTGCGTCACGCCGGCCGACATTGCCAGAGCGCGGACCGTGTGAAGCAGTTCGTTGCCCAGTTCAATCGCCTGTTGCCGTTCCGCCCCCGGCAGAATGAGAGCAAAACCGAATTCCGTATGGGGTAGGCAGATTGCTCCGGGATGGTCGAGCTTGGTGCAAACCTTTCCCAACACCTGCTGGAGTGTGGCAATTTCCCGTGGCCCGCACAGAGTCAATAAATCGTCGCCGGCCGAAAGCTTGACCAACAACAGGCTCAGAGGGCGGCGAGCCGGACGGCATAACGCAACGATGCCCGTTAAACGGTCCAATAAGTTGGGTGCTACCGAGCCCGCAGCCGGACGTGTTTTCGCCTGGAACGCGGGAGTCACGGCAACCGTCGGCCGAACCGCGGAAGACCCGGTCGCAGGAGGTCGCGGTTGCTGTCGGGCATCGCTAGGCTCCGCGGACATCTTTGCCTTTGCGGCGGCCGGTTCACATTCGATCGGAGCCGCACACACTTTATTCAGGGCATTGCTCAGCGAATCGAGGTCGCTGGAGAGCCAGTCTTCGTCCGAATCATCATCATGCTCCGGAAAGCGATTCCGCAACAGGTCTTCCGCCGCCTGCGTGGCCACCCCAGCCATTTGCCGATGGGCCTCGGCCAGCACATCGCGATATTCCAGCCCATCGGGAAGGGCCAGCGAGAAAATGTCGGCCAACTCGTTGACCTTCAACTCGATTTCCTGGACCAGCGGCTCCAACTGTTGGTCGAGATGATGGCAATAGTGGCGGCCGGTCTGGAGTAACTCCGCTAGGGCCGAGGTCTGGCCGTCGGCGAACAGCCGGGCAAATAGCTCGCTCAGATGCAAAATTTGGGCCAGCGCAGGTCGGTGCTCGCCCGGCACGGGCTGCCAGGCTACGGCATCGCACAGCGCATCGGGAAACTTCCATTGCCGCAGCAACCGTGCCGAAAGCTCCGTGTGCGAGAACCCCATTGCCCGTTGCTCAATCGCGCCAAGATCCAGGTGATGACTCACTGCCCGATCGAGAAATCGGGCATAGGGCTGTCCTAATTGCTGGAAAAGCAACAACACGCCCAGATCCTGGAACAAACCCGCCAAAAAGGCTTCGTCGCCGGGAATCTGCCACAAACGGTGGCTCAATTCTCGGCCGGCGACCGCCTTCGTCAGCGTATGTTTCCAATACCACAACAGTGTCTTCGATTCGACGTCCAGGAACAGCCCGCTGGGTAAGCTGAATCCCAGCACCAGGAGCTTCAGTGGCTTAAGCCCCAACAGGGCCAATGCCTGGTTGAGGTCCGACACCTCGCGGCTGAGTCCAAAAAGCGAACTATTGACCACGCGGAGGATTCGGCTGGAAATGGCCGGATCGTTCTCGATACACTCCTTCAGGGCACGCGTATCAACGTGGGAGTTCCGCGTCAGTTGCAGAACCTGCATGGCAACGCCGGGCAGGCTATAGAGCTGTCCGGACCGCGTTGCCAGATAGTCTAGGGTTATCGCCGAATCGATCATTGCGGGTTTTGCGATTTAGGCTGAAGATTGCTCGTGCGTCTTAGTAAATGTAGCTTACGGACGCAGCAACCTTATTTCGAGAATCAACCCACAACCCTGCTTTTGGGCTAGCCAGTGAGCGCAACACCCCCGGCGGTTCGTCGCTACCGAGTCGAGCGCCGCCGGAAATGTTTTTTGGCATGAGAATGGAAACTACTTGCGATGCCGAATCTTGGATCGCATACGTCGCTTCTTACGGCCGAGTTTCCGCCGGCCTTTGCCCGTTTTCTTAACTCCCACGCGCCACTCCATCAAAAGTCGTTAGACACTATATAGTATAAACTTACGTCCGTTTCGGCTAGGCATTTTTTGCCTCGCGAACCGGATAGCCCTCTAGTATAACAGCCCTAGCGGCAGTAAGGCAAGAGGGGCCAGGGGACTGGTCGGGAGAATTCCGCTTCCCGCTTTGGATTAAGGCGAGCTAAGGACCGGCGCAGAAATAACTGTCGCAAGAAAAGTAGCAGGCACACTCCGTGTGCCGTCTGCCCCCGCTCGGCGAGTGGGCAAAACACGACAGTTATTTCTGAGCCGGCCCTAAAAGCGATCACAAAGCCCGATGGGTTGCTGTATCGACGCCTTGTCCTTACCCACGTCTTTCAGCCAGCCGAGCGTCTTCATGGCCATTTATGGTCATTCCCGGCGCAGCCGGTATTCGGCCCGTGCTTTAGCACGGGTTTTGAAATGACCGCGATCGACCGCCCCCGCGTCCCGACCGCCGTAGGCGGTCGGGACGCAGGGGGAATGGGAGGTTTTGGTCGTGTTACCCGTGCTAAAGCACGGGCCGAATACCGCTTCGCGGAAAAGGGGCATAAATGCCCCTGCACCTGCTAGATTCACCGATCACTTGAGTCAACTGAATACCTACTATGCCTAATTCACTCATGTAAGGGGCGTTGTCGCTGCCAGTCCGATCCAAGTTCCTGCGAATCAAATCTTTCCACGGTTCACCGAAAAAGACTTTGCAATTCTCCTGGTTTCTGATTGCTCTCCCGGGCGTCTTGCGTTAGCATACAATCTGGTGAAATAAGGCATTCGCGTGGCGATCCCGTTGGAGAAAAAAGCATGAGCACAATAAGCAAAGCTCAATTGAGCGAGGAAGACCTGCTGCAACTTGCCGACGATGGCCTCCGTCACGAACTAATTCAAGGAGAATTGACGAGTATGCCTCCCAGCGGAAGCGAGCATGGATATGAAACCATCTGGATTGGCCGAATCGTAAGCACCCATATTCTGGATCACGACCTGGGCTTTCCTTTTGGAGCGGAAGCCGGTTTTATCATCGACCGCGATCCGGACACCGTCAGGGCACCCGACTTTGCTTTCGTCCGCAAGGAGCGTGTTCCAGGTGGGCGTCTACCGAAAGGGTTCTTCCCTGGGGCACCCGATCTGGCCGTTGAGGTTCTTTCGCCCTGGGATCGGGCCGTGGAGGTTGAGGACAAAATACAGCAGTGGCTCGATGCCGGCACGCGACAAGTTTGGGTCGTCAATCTACGTCGTCGGACGTTAACCGTTCATCGTCGCGACCAACCCGCGCAGGTGCTGCGAGCCGACGATAACCTTGACGGCGGAGACTTGCTTCCGAATTTCCGCATAAAGGTCGCACAACTTTTGCCTCCGGACGTGACCACAGCATAGACACCTTTCATGCCAAAATTCGCCCGTCTTCCTTGCCGCCCTCTTCTGCTTCTCCTTTTTTTGATCTCGCCGTCGCTTCGGGCCGCGGAAAGGAACACCGCCTATCAGGCCGCCCTCGATTCCATTGTCGCCCAGGAAATGGGCCAGACGGTTGACGACTTGGCGGGTCCAAAGTTTGAAGGTCGCGAGGCGGGAAGCACGGGCGGACATGCGGCCGGCGACTATCTGGTCGAACAGCTTCGCAAGCTGCCGCTGAAGCCGGCCGGCGAGAAGCAAGGCTACTTCCAGCCGTTTGGCAATAACTGCCGCAATATCCTCGCGATTCTACCGGGAAGCGATCCCTTACTCAAGGATCAAACGATCGTCGTCGGTGCCCATTACGATCATCTGGGCCATGGTCGTCCTCACAGCAACAACCCGCCGGGAACGATCTATCCCGGTGCCGATGACAACGCCAGCGGCACCTCGGGCGTCCTCGAACTGGCACGCGCTTTTTCCAGCCTGCCGATTGCTCCTGGGCGATCGATGCTCTTTATTTTCTTCGATGGCGAGGAGAAGGGCCTGTTAGGTGCAAAACATTGGACGGCCCATCCAACGCTTCCCCTGAGTCACGTCAAGTTCATGCTCAACTTTGACATGATTGGCTCGTTGCGAGCCGAGCGCGTACTCGTCTTTGGTTCTCGTACGGCCTGCGGCCTGCGGCGCATGGCAAGTCTAGGCAATCAGGACGAGGGCCTGACGTTGGATTTCTCTTGGTTAATGAAGGCCAATGCCGACCACTACCCATTCTACGATCACGGCATTCCGACACTCTTTCTCCACACGGATCTACACGATCGCTATCACCAACCCACCGACGTCGCAGCGAAAATCAATCGTGACGGTATGATGCGAGTCGCGCGGCTGGCCTTCGCGATTCTTTGCGAAAAGGCCGAAGGCTCCTTGCCGTTGCGGTTCCGCTCGGTCGCCAAGGCCGAGAACGAAGACGCCCACCGCCGTTTGGAAGCCGTGGAACCGATTGTGCGGCGGGCCGGTGATGCGCCGATGCGGCTGGGCATTGCCTGGCGGACCGACGACGCCGAGCCGGATACGGTGATCGTCAGTCACGTTGCCGCAGGTTCCGCCGCCGCCGCAGCCGGTCTGCGGGTCGGCGATCGCATCTATCAAATTGGCGGTCACGACTTCGCCGACGACACCGCCTTCGCGAGGTTCGCCCGCACCTCGCCCGGACCGCTCGAGTTGCTCGTCGAGCGCGACGGGCAAGTGCGGACGGTCGTGCTGCACTTTCCCGGCGAAGTCGGAAAGAGCAAGAGGACGGCGTGAGACATTCGGGAGTGAAGCCTAACGCTCACTCACCTCAAACACATATTGTCCCGAACCGATTTCAAAGACCGTCGTCTTCCGTTCGGTTCGCAGGAATTTGACTTCCGGTATCTCGGAAGCAGGCAATCCGTTGATCTTGATCTGCTCCGTTTTGCTGGCTGGCACGTAAACCGATGCCGTGGCACCCATCGGGATTTTAACGAGCATTCGTAGACGCTTCCCGTCGCGATGCCAATGGCTCACGACGTCGCCGCGAACTGATTGGTAACTCGACCGCACCCACTTCAGATCCGCGACGATCTGTGGCCGGATGATAATGCGATCGAAACCCACGGCCTCCGGGTCGGGCTGGATGCCGCCCAGCCATTGATGGAACCACTGACTCACCGATCCGAACATCGGATGGTTGTGCGAGTAGGTGTTGTCGCTCCCTTTCCAATGCTCCCAGAGCGTGGTTGCGCCACCGTCGAGCATAAAACCCCAACCGGGAAACGTGCCCTGGTTCACGATGCTGTAGGCCGTCTCGGCATGGCCTTCACGCGAAAGCACGTCGAGCAGGAACTTCGTGCCGAAGATGCCCGTGGAGAGATGCCCTTGGTGCGGCCCGCGGATGTCGTCCAGCAAGACCTGAAGCGAGGCGGCACGCTGCTCCGGGGCGAGGAGATTCAGGTAGAGCGAGTAGGCCTGACATGCCTGCGTGCCAGGCCCGATCCGGCCGCTGGTCTTGTCCAAGAACTTTTCCAGGTAGGCCCTGCGAATGTTGCCGGCAAGCTGTTGATACTTGGCCGCCTCCTCGCGGCGGCCAAGGATGGCGGCCAGCTCGCTCATCACGGTTGCGCTGGCGGCATACAGCGGCGTCACCAAAACCGGCGCGGGAAGACGAATGAGGCCTTCGTGATCGCTCAATCCATCCTTGACGATAAACTCCGGGTTCGCCTTGGCCACTAGGTCGATCCATCGCTTTGACACGCTAAACTGCTCTTCGATCAACTGCCGATTGCCGCAATACTGGTAAAGTTGCCGCTGGAGTAATGGATGCGCCATGGCCCAAGCCACGCCGCAATACTGGATTCCCACGAAGGGGGCCGTATCGGTCAGCATCCCGTCTTCTCGAACGCTATCGGCAAAGTCGCGCACGGTCTTGGCGTAGAAAGTCGCCATGTCGTAGTTCATCAGCAGGGCTTCGCTGGTCACGGCCAAATCGCCGCCATAAGCAAATCGCTCGCGATGCGGACAATCCGACTGCACGCTGAACAAGTTGCTAAGGAACGTCCGGTCGCACATTTCCTGGATGCGGTTGAAGCGTTCGTTCGAGCAGGAGAATGAGCCGATCCGCGGCACATCGGCGTTCAGACGCAGGCCCGTGATCGCATCGAGCGGAGGCTTGCCGGGATAGCCGATCACCTCCACATAACGAAAAGCGTGGAAGGTGAATCGCGGCGTGTAGCTCTCCAAGCCCTTGCCGCAAGCGATGTAGGTATCGCCCTGCCAGGCGATGGCCGGCGGGCCGGGACTGTCCTGCGCCTTGCCCTTGATCTGGCCGCAAACACTCGTCATCGGGTTGAGCGTGCCATCCTTGTGTAGGAGTTCTCCATAACGCAACGAGATCCGTGTTCCCGAGGATGCCGAGACCTTCAAGGTTGCCCAGCCGGAAAAATTCTGGCCCAGGTCGAAAATGAACACGCCGGGCTTGGGTTCGGTCCTCTGGATCGCCTTCAGCGTGGATGTCACCCGGATCGGCGGCTGCGACTGCGACCCCAGGCGGCCGATCGGTTCGGCGGCCACGACCGCCTGCCGCCAGGCCGCGTCCACAAAACCGGACCGGTCCCAATTGGACAGTTCTTTGCTCGCATCGTATATTTCGCCCAAGTAGATACTGTTGAATCGCGTGGGGCCGTCGCTCACCTTCCAGTTCGTGTCGCTCGTGATCGCCTGCCGTGTGCCATCGGTGAACTCGACTTCCAGCCTCGCGATGAACCTTGGCCGCCCCACGGGAAGGTGCTCTCGCAGATTGAGGTATCCCCACATCCGCAGCGGCAACGGGTTGTACCAGCCGTTGCCAAGCGTCACGCCGAGGCAATTCGGCCCCTCGGTAAGCTGGTGGGTGACGTCGTAGGTGCTATAAAGAACGCGCCGGGAGTACGGCGTCCAACCGGGATCAAGAACGCGATCACCTATCCGCTGGCCATTAAGGCTGGCCTCGTAGTAGCCCAGCCCACTGATGAAAAGCCGCGCGCGGCGAACTTTCTTCGTCAGGGCGAACTCTTTGCGGAACAGGGGTGCGGGGTCTTCGCGGTAGAAATCCTCATCCTTCCGCGGATTCAGCTTGCCGTCGTTGAGCCATTGGGCCTGCCAGTCCTCCTGCGCGAGCAGCCCCATTTCCCACAGGGCCGGCACGCTCCAGTCCGAGGCCGCTGCCGACTTGTCCCAAGCCCGAACCTTCCAAAAGCACGCCAAGCGACTTGGCAAAGCACGGCCGCCATAGACGACCTGGACCGACTGCTTCGATTCCACCTTGCCGCTATCCCAGAGATCCCCCTCGTCCTTTGCCAGTCTTTCCGGGCTGCTGGCAACCAGGATTTGGTAAGCCGATTGAACGTCGCCCAACCGGTCTGAATGTAGTGTCCAGCTCAACCGCGGCCGCGGCGAGTCAATCCCCAAGGGCTGTCGCGAGTATTCGCAAGTCAAGTCCGTAACCGTGAGTGTACCGGCGGCAATGCCGCAGGGCATCCCCAATGCACAAAATATAACGATGGCTGCCTTGAACAGTTCCGTTTGAAGTGACATCGACGTCTCCTTGGTGTTGAGCAGTCAGAGGCTATCCAAAAACTCCAGTACCCCCCACTTCGGGAGGATTTCTGGATTTCAGCTTTCCGGATAACCTCCCAGTATAACGTGGTTAGACAGGTTCGCGCAACGCACCTCTGCGATTGAGTTTCCGTGCTTCACCCACCCTACGATGAATAATCCGAGTTAGCGAACTAGGGGGTTCTTGACTTACGCAATAAATCGATTATGATAGCTAAGGTAGGTACTGTTTTCTGTTTTCTGCGTTGCAATCCATATTCCTGGTAGGATTCCCCTTAAATTGGCTGCCTGACGTTATGCACACCCTGCTCGAACCAGAATCGGTTGTTCGGCGACGAGCCCAAGGCCCTCATGTTGGGCGACAGTGCGCACCGGTAGGGTCGGATCGGTGGGAGCAGCGATTTGCGGACCTTTTGGCTTTCAAGACCGCGCACGGTCACTGTAGCGTGCCGTCGAGCTACCAGGAAGATCCGTCGCTGGCCGTCTGGGTTTTCAACTGCCGCCGTCAGCGGAAGTTGGGAAGTCTCGATACGGATCGATGCGCGCGGCTCGACGCGATCGGTTTCGTCTGGGCCGTGCGGACCCGCCGGTTCGTTGCTCGGGATTGGGATGCCATGGTGGCCCAATTGGAATCGTTTTACCGGGACCACGGGCATGGCAACGTACCGCACGCATGGCCGCGCAATCGCGAATTGGCGGCTTGGTTGCATGGGGTTCGCTGCAACAAGCGGTCGGGTCGGATCGACGCGGATCGTGTGCGGCAGTTGGACGCCCTGGGGGTCGTGTGGGATCCCCAGCAAACACGATGGGAGAATAGGTTCGCGGCCCTGGTCGAGTATCGTCAGCACCATGGCGACTGCAACGTACCGTGCGACTGGCCGGAGAATCCCACGCTGGCCATGTGGGTGAAGGGGGTGCGGGCTTCGCAGAAGCGGGGTGACCTGGACTTCGAGCGAATCCGGCGCCTCGAAGCGATCGGTTTCGGCTGTGATCGCAGCGATGAGTGGCGCTGGGAAAAAATGTACGCCGAGTTGGCTGACTACCAGCATGTCCATGGTCACTGTCGGATCTCCACCCTATCGGAGGATTACCGGTCGCTGGGCAACTGGGTGCATACGCAACGGACGTTACGCAAGCAAGGGCGGTTGGATCAGGAGCGAATCGCCCAGCTCGACGGGATCGGCTTCACTTGGGATATTCGAGTCGAGCGATGGGACGCGATGTTCGCGGCACTTCAGGATTACCACCGCGCGACCGGGCATTGCGAGGTTCCGCAGACCTGGGCGGACAATCGCAAGCTGGGTAACTGGGTCATGATGCAGCGGGCGGCCTACAAGGCTGGCCGGCTTAACGGCGAGCAGCTCGAACGGCTCCAGGCAATCGACTTCCGCTTCAGCATCGTCGGCGATCCGGTCCTGGTGGCTCGCTCCAAGAAATCTCGCCAGGCTCCTCAGCCCGAGAGGCGGCGAGCTGCTTAGGATCGGCGCATCAATAAGTGTCGCAAGAAAAGTAGCAGGCACACTCCGTGTGCCGTCTGCCCTCGCTCGGCGAATGCGCAAAACACGACAGTTATTGGTGCGCCGGTCCTTAGGGTCGGCTTCTACAGCACATGCTAGCACCGCAACTTTTCGCAGATTGCTTGAATGAACTCCGGCGATGTGCCGCAGCATCCGCCGACAAACCCGGCACCGGCGGTAACGAGCTGCGGGATATACGCGGCAAACTGCTCGGCAGTCTGCGCATAATGGGTATTGCCATCGCGCATCTCGGGCAGGCCGGCGTTGGCCTTTATCCATACCGCACGACCGCTTGCGGCGTGAAGGCGGCGACAGATTTCCACGAACCCGGCAACCCCTTGCCCGCAATTTGAACCGATAACGTCCGCTCCCGCTTCGAGCAACTGCTCGGAGGCTTGCTCGGGCGTGGTGCCCATCATGGTGCGGTCGAGCTTGGCCCCGGAATCGAAGGTCATGCAAGCCACGACCGGCAAACCGGTCTCCTTGGCGGCGGCCACGGCCAACCGAGCCTCGGCCGGATCGGTCATGGTTTCAATGACGATGGCATCGGCCCCTGCATCGGCCATCGCCCGGGCCTGTTCCAAGAAACCGGCTCGCAGGTCGTCTTCGCTGACCTCGCCCATCATGAGCATCACGCCGCTCGGCCCCATCGAGGCGAAGACCTTCGCCCTGGTGCCGGCGGCTCGGCGCGAGATCTCCACGCCCGCACGGTTGATCTCCACGACGCGGTCGGCTAAGTCGTGCTTGACGAGGATCGAGCGATTCGCCCCGAAGGTGTTGGTCAGAATGATCCGGCTGCCAGCCTCGATATAGGCTCGGGCGACCGCCTCCACCGCCTCCGGATGGCTGAGATTCCAGGCATCGGGACACGCCCCGACCGGCAGGCCGCGCGATTGGAGTTGCGTGCCCCAGGCCCCATCGGTCACAACAGGGCCGTTTAGCAGCAGTTTTTCGAGGCTTGGGTACATGATTGAGACTTTCGGGCAGATAGGAATCGCAAGGGAAATGCGGAAATCGTTGTATGCAAGTCTGATTTTACGGGACGCGGGGAAATGACGCAAGGATGCCGACTGCGCAAACAGCGAGCGAGGGTGGGCATGTTCAATGGCAGGCAACCATGGTTCGCTGATTGTCAAAGGCTAAAGTTTGACGGCTTGTGGAGCGATGTCCGACGTTATTTCGTTTTCCAGGTTCTGTGGCGGATGCTACAAGATCGGAAGTGAAGCGGGCATATATTTGCTCAGTACTCAGTACTTTTTATTCTTCTTCGTCCCCCTTCGGGCGCTGGAAGATTTCGGGACGCGGCTGGCCGGTGATCTGCTCGTACCGTTGCCATACGTGCTCGGTCCAACTGATCGTCTTGCACATGTTTTTGACGCCCGATCCCGGCCGAACCATCGACGTGATAAAACCGACCGTCATCTTGCGGATCTCCGTCCCTTCCTGAAACAATTGGCCGAATTCATCTTTCGTCACGTATTCGCGATCATGCGCGGCACAGAGGTGCGATTGCGTCTCGTTCAAACTGCCGATGGAATAACCTAAAAATGGAACAAACACCGCCTGGGTTCCTCGTCCAAAACCCTCGGCAATGTTCACATGAACCGATTCGGAAGAATCATTGATCTGCACGACCAGTCGGCAATCGTTGCAAAACGGCTTTCGGCCAGTCAACTTGAAGATACTCTTGGACCACTGTCTTGCCCGCTGCCAGAAATACAAGTCCGTGAAGTTTCGTACGGCGGTCATGATTTATGCATCCAAAAGGATGTGGAATGAGTTGTTTACGAATACCGAATACCGAGTACCGAGTACCGAGTACCGAGTACTGAGTACTGAGTACCGAGGCTAGTATCAATGTAATGGTTTCAGCGGGTATGAAATAGGCTCGATTCCCCTCGCGAGCATCTCCTCTTCAGCCTCATTGCGGAGAGATGCGATCTCGGCGTCGATCTCGGCTTTGCTCCGAGGCAAATGGCCGCGTATGCAACTCATTCACCGGCACTTTGAAATTAGAACAGCCCTACCGTCTGTCCGTTCTCATCGATATCGATGGTCTCGGCGGCGGGGAGTTTTGGCAGTCCGGGCATGGTCATGATGTCGCCGGTGAGGACGACCACGAAGCCGGCCCCGGCGGAAACCATCACGTCGCGCAGGGGCAGATCGAAGTTCTTGGGTCGCCCCACAAGGCCCGGGTCTGAGGAGAGAGAATACTGCGTTTTTGCCATGCAGATGGGCAGATGGCCGAAGCCGGCGTCCTGAAGTTGCTGAAACTTCTCGCGGAGCTTCTTGTCGGCCAGGACATCGGTCGCGCCATAGATTTCGCGGCAGATAATGCCGACCTTCTGCCAGAGCGTGCAGGTATCGGGATAGAGCAGGGAAAAGTCGGTCTTGGTGCCCTCAATGACTTCGACCACGGCCTTGGCCAGATCCTGAGCACCCTCGCCGCCGCGCAGCCAATGCTCGGCACGAACAATCTTCACGGAAAGATGGGCGCACTTGTCGCGAATGAACTGGATTTCCGGGTCGGTATCGTTGGAGAAGTGGTTGATGGCCACGACCACCGGCAGGCCGAAGCGATGGATATTCTCGATATGCTTCTTGAGATTCTCGACGCCTTTGTCCAATGCTTCAACATTCGGCTTGAAAAGCTCCTTGAGCGGCACGCCACCGTGCAGCTTCAGGGCACGCACGGTCGCCACGATCACTACGGCGTCGGGCTTAATACCGGCCTTGCGGCACTTGATGTTTAGGAACTTCTCGGCACCCAGGTCGGCACCAAAACCGGCCTCGGTCACCGTATACTCCGAAAGCCGCATCGAAAGCTTCGTCGCCAGCACGCTATTGCAGCCGTGGGCGATGTTGGCGAATGGCCCGCCGTGAATGAAGGCCGGATTGCCTTCGAGCGTTTGTACGAGGTTCGGCTTGAGGGCTTCCTTCAGCAGAACCGTCATGGCACCGTGGGCTTTAAGATCGGCCGCGGTGATTGGTTTGCGGTCTCGGCTATAAGCGACAATCATCCGACCCAGCCGCTGGCGCAGTTCCACCAGCGACTCGGAGAGGCAGAAGCACGCCATGACCTCGGAAGCGACGGTGATGTCAAATCCACCTTCCCGAGGCATCGAGTTGTTTACCCCGCCCAGGCCGACGATGATGTCTCGCAAGGCCCGGTCGTTCATGTCGAGAACCCGCTTCCAAACGATCCGCCGTAGATCGATTCCCAGGGCGTTGCCGTGATGGATGTGGTTGTCCAGCATCGCTGCCAGAAGATTGTGGGCCAGCCCGATGGCGTGGAAATCGCCGGTGAAATGGAGGTTGATGTCCTCCATGGGGATAACCTGCGCGTTGCCGCCGCCGGCAGCACCACCCTTCATGCCAAAGCACGGCCCCAGCGAAGGCTCGCGGAGACAGACGCTGGCCTGCTTGCCGATGCGATTCAACCCGTCGCAGAGGCCAATGCTAGTGGTCGTTTTGCCTTCGCCGGCAGGCGTGGGCGTAATGGCGGTCACAAGAATCAGCTTGCCGGTCGGTTGGTCTTGCAGCCGATGATAGAGATCCAAGGAGACCTTGGCTTTGTACTTGCCGTAGCGTTCCAGATCATCGCCCACAATCCCGAGTCTCTCGGCAATTTTCTCGATCGGCCGAATCGGTGCTCGGCGGGCAATTTCAATATCGGGGGGTAACAGGCGGGAAACGTCAGACATGGTAATCTTTCAGCGGAGAGGCGTAGTGACCACGACCATAACAATAATACAAATATTCAGAAACACACAGTTTACTGTGGATGGTGTTTTCAGTCCTAGGGGCGAGTGCTTTGTATCGCTTCAAACCGCCGCATGCTGCCGTGACTGCAACTGCTCCAAATGCGTCCGTGCCGCCTCAAGCAATTCGTTGTCCTCCATGTCCCAGATCGACTCGGTGGTCAAACCTCGAGCTATATAGGAAAGGTTCACTACGATTTGGCCGAGGCGCACTTCTGGTGCCAACTCACCAATTTCAGCTAAGACCCGGATCGCTTCTTGTCGCACGGGAGTCATCATGGTAGTCGCTCTTTTACAGTCGGAAGGTTCCCACCTGGATACCGTAATTTGCCTATCACCTCGACCATGACCGTTTGTCCTGGTCGGAGTTTCGCGATACGCGTCGCACGAGTCACACCATCGTAAATTATTAACTCATCATCGGAACACTGAAAAACAATCAAGGCCGGCCTCCCGGTCATCGACGGACCATATCGCACGATTTGCCGCTGAAGCTTCACCGGATCTGCGCCGCATTCCCGAGATGGGGGCAGGTGCAGCGTCCCCGGATCGACATTGAACAGTTCTGCGTCCTCCATAATTATAACTAACTTTAACCTTTTCCGCGAGCATCCTTAAAGGCTATCAGCAAATCCGAGAAAATGGCAGGCTAGGTGGCGTTGAGTACAGCGAGACCCCACATTTGCCTATCTTCGGAAGCCAGATTTTTCTATTTGACGACCGCCGAGGGAATATTTGGACTTTGCGAATTCACAGTCATGCGTAAAACTCCCGCACGCGCATCAGTACGTCAAAACCCTCCAGCTTCAGGCACTCATTAATGCATTGCATGGCCGGGTGCTCAGGTGGCAAGAGGTCATAGTTCCGCTTGACCGAACCGATGACCATATCGAGTCCCAGCGGCATGGCCGCGGTCAAGAAGGCACTTTCCAAGGGGCCCTTGACCGGTTCGCCGTTGGCCCGCTTGGCAGGTAGCATGACGGTGAAATTGCTCAGCCCCACGGAGGCATGTACGCCCGCGAAGGCCGGGTCGGCGTGGATTAACTTCAGTGCTCCGATCAGACGATGGAGATTACCTTCCGTATCGCTGCCAATGGGGGCAATGCCGGGATCGATGATGCAATCGTCATTGCTTGCGCCAGGACAGCGGTCCTTGAAGATTTTGACGATGGCTTGGGCTGCACGATAGGTTTCTTCCGCGGTGTGGCATGACTTCGATTCGCCGTCAACCACCTGCTCGGAAACTAAAAGGATGGGCCGGAAAGGCTGGATCGCGTACAGATCGAACATATCCATTCGCAACGGACTAATGGAATTCAGGATCGGCCGCCGGCCGCCGGCTTGGGCCGGATCGTAGGCTTCCAGCCCGGCACGAGCAATTTGCGGATCGGGTGTGTCGATCGAAAGCGGCTTGGAAGTCACAGCCTGGATTTTACGAACCATTTCAGCCATGAACTCCGCTGGCCGCGCACCAATGTTGACGTCGATGTAGGCGGCACCCTTTTCGTCCTGAAAACGGGCCAGCTCCAGTAGCCCGTCAATGTTGCCCGCGTCAAAAATCTGTTTGGTGGATGGAACGGAATCGTTGATCGATTCGCCGATGATGGTGAGATTGGAGATTGGCATGGGAATTGGGGGGATTAGGGATTAGGGATTAGGGATTAGGGATTAGGGATTAGGGATTAGGGATTAGGGATTAGGGATTAGGGATTAGGGATTGGTTCTAAGCCCTAAGGACCGGCGCAGAAATAAGTGTCGCAAGAAAAGTAGCAGGCACACTCCGTGTGCCGTCCGCCCCCGCTCGGTGAGGGCAAAACACGACAGTTATTTCTGCGCCGGTCCTAAGTCCCTGGGTTCCTTGGTTTTATCCGGGTTTCTTTTCGTTTGCTTCGTCTTTTCCTGCCGTGTGGTCGCGTTTGAGGTAAAAGTTTGCCCAGGAAGAAGTTCGGTCCAGTTGTGCGTTATAAAATGCCGGCGGGCCGCTGAGCATCGTCTCGGATTCGCCGTAGCTCTTCAGTCGCTCGTAAATGCGTGCCCAAATGCACTCCTTATCGTCCAGTTCGCAACGTCCATCGGCCGAACCGCCGCATGGGCCATTCCGGCCGCACTTGGAACAGGAGTACCGCGGGCAAAGATAGGCACACTCCGGCAGGCTGCAATCGCCGCAGTCCTGGCACCCATACAAGGTGCTTTTGGAAGCTTTTTCCAGCGAATAAACCACTCGGCCGCTGATGCCGGGCTTCTTATCCCAGCGTCCAAAGAGCCGCTGAATCAAGCCGTGAAGCCCCTTGCCAGGTGTGAAGGCCAGGGCGTGTACAAGGCGTGAAAGGCGATAGCTGGGGGTAACTTCTTTCGACCTCGGAGGACGAACCAACGATGCCTTGAATTGCGGATTGAAACGGTCTGGGCTTGCCAGCCCCGTCTGAGGATCGTGTTCAAAGAGAAAAAACTCGTCCGGCTGTGAGAATTGGATTTCCTTGATGAACTCCTTCCAATCGTCGGCCGCGTAACTCTCGGCTAGATCGATAATCTTGTCGAAGGTTTCCAACTTTGCGCTTCCGCCCAGGTAGCCGGCCGAGAAACCCAGGCCACGGAAGACGGCGAGTTGCTTGGCAGCCAACTCACGAAAGAATACCTGGCCCTTGTCGGGGCCGGCGGCGTATTTTTCGCATTGTTCCAACAATTTGTCACTGACCACGCAGCCAGCCAACTTGCCACTGTTGAACAGTTTGGCCACGCCTCGCGTGAGAAGGTACACATTGCCGATCACCGGGAAATCAGCCATCCCGCGAGACGCCAGCAGAAGCTTGATCTCGTGGAACTTCCGCATATCGTATCCCAACTGGGGAATAACCCACTGGGCACCAACGCGAATTTTTTGCAGGAGCTTATAGTACTGCGGCATCAGCTCGCGCTCGTGCCGCTTGAAGGGCGAAACGGCGGTGCCGATAAAAAAGTCGGTCTTGGGTAAAGTCTCCCTCTTGCCGCCGCGCCCCAGTACTTCCAGCCCCCCGTTCATCGCCCGAAGCAGCGCGGTCAGACTTACCGAGTCAAGATCAAAGACCGGATTGGGCGAGCCGCGAAAGCCGGCCGTGGGATAATCGCCGGTGAGGGCCAGGATGTTGGGGAATCCTTCGGAGGCATAACGCCAAGCGGCCCCTTCCAGCCCGCTGCGATTGAGATCCTTGCAAGTCAAATGGACCACGATCCTTGCGCCGCGACCGGCGAACTTTCCGGCCAGCCAGTCGGGCGGAAGCATTGGCCCGCCGCCCGGGTTGTCGGTGATTGATATCCAGCCGATTCGCGGATCATCCAACAGACCACGCGCGAAGCCCACCACGTCCTGCGGACGATCATCGGTTAGCGGTCCGCGCGTGGTGACGACCTCAGCTCCGTAATAGAAACGGCCGCTAGAAAGGATGTCGCGAAAGTCTACACTCGCATTGGAAGCAGGCATACAATCAGTTTTTCATCAACTTCCGAGCCAGGGCCACGGCCGCTCCGGCATTGTCGGTGAAGCCGTCGGCACCGATTTCCTCGGCGTATTGCTGGGTAATAGGGGCACCACCGATCATGACGTGGGTCTTGCCGCGGATGCCTGCCTGGGTCAATGCGTCGATCACCGTCTTCATCATGGTCATCGTCGTGGTCAACAGGGCACTGAGGGCGACGATGGTGCCGTCTTTCTCTTGCGCGGCTTCGACAAACTTCTGGGGAGACACATTCACGCCCAAGTCAACGACCTGAAATCCAGCACCTTCGAGCATTGAGGCAACCAAGTTCTTGCCAATGTCGTGCAAGTCACCCTGGACGGTGCCAATCACAACCCGGCCTGCTGGCTCTACGCCGCTCTTGGCCAGATAGGGGGTAATCAAAGCCAAGGAGACCTTCATCGCCCTCGCCGCGATTAGCAACTCGGGAACGAAGTAGTCGTTGCACTCGAAACGCTTCCCAACTTCGTCCATCGCCGGGATCATGTACTTTTGAACCAACTCGCTGGGGTCGACATTTGCAGCCAGCGCGGTCTTAGTGACCTCCTCCGCCTTCTTGGCGTTGCCACTGAGAATTGCGTCATAGAGTTCGGAAGCTTCGGACATCAAATTCTCTCCCAAATAACATTTTAGAATGTGAGCGATCTTTTTTAATAATCGGAAACTCAATCATAATCGTCTTTGAACCGATTTTCTAGGCCCCCAATCCACATTTTTTAATCTTTCAATCAGGTAAGTGTCCGAGAGAACTGCTTCGTAGAACGGAATTTATTCCGTTGTCTCGTCTTTTTCGGGCAAACGGAATGAATTCCGTTCTGCGTAGGGTGCTTGTGGGAAACAGTCGAATGAGTTATATTAGCTAGCGTGCGTTGAAGTCACACATCGGCCTTTCATGCCCCGTTGGGAGGGATCGCCGGCCTCGGCCGGGCGAAATTGATGCTCGTTTTATCGCGAAAACCTGGGGAAAAAATCCTGATTGGGGACAAAATCTCCATCACGGTGGTTCGCATTGCGCCGGGCATTGTTCGCATTGGCATCGAAGCTCCGGGAGACCTTCTGATTCTCCGCGAAGAGCTTGCCGGTGGCAACGAATTGTCGTCGGCCCCGGCGGATACTGGCACTTTACCGATAATTCCCGGCAACCCAAAAAATGCCTGCCGTCCGAATGTCACAACGCATTGACCCACCATTAGGGTGGTTCTTTCCGTCACTTTGTTCTTTCCGAACTTCTCTCGACGCATTCGGCCCTTCCAGTTAAAATGGGCTCTCCGCCGGGTTTGCGGGCAATTGTGGTGCGGGCGTCCCGCCTGCCAAGGTGTTGTGGTTGAACTAGGCAAGCGAGACGCCCGCACCACAAACTTGGCGGAGAGCCTTAAAATGAAACAATTACGCCGGTTCCCCGGCAGTGTTGGGCCGCATGATACGGAGCAGGCATGAGTTCAAAGCAGCGACGAGTTGTCATCACGGGCATTGGTCTGATTAGCCCTTTGGGTAGTACCAAGGAATCCTTGTGGGATGCCCTGCACCAGGCTCGCAGCGGCGTCGGCCCGCTTACCGTTCTGCCTTCCGGTGCGGTCCCTGTGCATGTCGCCGCCGAGGCCAAGCAATTCACGGGCGAGATTGATGACTTCGGCCCCCTGGAGAAAGAGCAGAAGAAGCAGATTCGCAAGGCCCTGCGGGTGATGTGCCGCGAGTGTCAGATGGGCGTGGCCGTGGCCCAATTGGCACTGACCGACGCCGCGGCCCAGATTGGCACGATCGATCCCGACCGGATTGGCATCAGCTACGGCATCGACTACATGTTGAGCCCGCCGGAAGAGCTTACGGAGGGCGTTCAGCAGTGCCTGAACGGCGACGGGAAATTTGAATTTCCCCGCTGGGGCCTCGAAGGCATGCCCAAAATGTCGCCGCTTTGGTTGCTCAAGTACCTGCCCAACATGCCCGCCAGCCACGCGGCCATTTTTAACGATCTTCGTGGGCCGAGCAATTCGCTGACCTTGCGCGAGGCGGGCGCCAATCAGGCCGTTGGGGAGGCCTATCAAATTATCCGCCGCGGAAATGCCGACGCGATGGTCTGCGGGGCCACCGGCACGCGACTGCACACGATGAAGATCGTGCATACCGTCATGCAAGAAGAGGTTGCCGGCGGAAATGGCGATCCGACAAAGGTCAGTCGTCCTTTCGACAAGAATCGCAGTGGCATGGTGCTGGGCGAAGGCGCCGGGGCAATCGTCATCGAAGAACTTGCCCATGCCCAGGCCCGCGGTGCCACGATCTACGGTGAAATCGTCGCCGCAGCCTCGAGCGCTGCCGCCGCTCCCAGGCTGGTTGCTAGGCGGAAAGTGGCGATGGCGAATGTGCTGCGGGCGTTGCTGCAAGATTCCGGCTTTAAGCCCCAGGAGATCGATCACCTCCACGCTCATGGATTGAGCACCCAGAGTTGCGACGTCGAGGAAGCCCAGGCGATCGCGGACGCTTTCGGTGATTGGGCTCGCACCTTGCCCGTGGTGGCTGCCAAGAGCTATTTCGGCAACCTCGGGGCAGGCAGCGGGATGATCGAATTGATCGCCAGTCTGCTCGCACTGCGGGCCGGGTCACTTTTCCCGACGCTCAACTACGAGACGCCGGACGCCGAGTGCCCACTCCATGTCGTGAGCAACGATTCCACGCCAGCGGGAAAACGGTTCATCAACTTGAACGTCACTCCGCAAGGACAAGCAAGCGGCCTGATGGTGCAGTTGGCGGGCCAATAGGTGCGACCTCGGCCGGTCGGCCGATACGCTGATTCTGAACGTGAAACACCATGCAATTGAAAGAAAGGAGGTATAGCGATGCCCACAGCACAAGTGACTTTAACGGATGCCGAGAGTCAAGAAATTGAATTGATTAGCCAGCTTAGGGGAAAAACTCCCGCCGTATTGATGCGAGAAGCTGTTGAACACATGCTGGAAGAGTACCAGCACGAGAAGCGATTGGCGGCCTTGCGTCAAGTCCGCGGCATCTGGCAAAACAGAGAAGACTTGCCAACGCTGGAAGAACTGAGAAGCGAATGGAACCGGGAGAGGCCGCAGGAGCATTCATGACGAAGCTATTGCTCGTTGATACTGATGTACTCATCGATTACTTCCGAGAGCAACCACAGGCTGTCGGCTATATCGAAGGTTTGACAATCCCTTTCCTGATTTCAGCAGTTACAATTGCAGAATTGTATTCTGGAGTGCGAGAAGGAGAAGAACGAAAGGCATTGGATGTGTTTATAACAACCTTTGGCGCAGTTGCTGTTGATGAAGAGATTGCCGCAAAGGGCGGATTGCATCGTCGTGACTACAGAAAGAGTCACAATATTGCTCTGCCAGATGCACTCATTGCGGCCACGGCGGAAGTCACCGGAGCCACATTGGTAACTTTGAACAACAAACATTTTCCGATGCTGAAAAATGTCATCGTTCCCTATGTCAAAAGCTGACCGATGACGAATCAGTTCTGCGCGATCGTCTAGGACGAATGAAAGACTCTTATCACTCCAAAGAAGGAATCGGAATCAATTGCTTTCGTTGCTCCGCTAGATGGGTATTGGTAAAATAGAGAACGTAGTCCATCGTTCATTGGGGGGGCGATGCCTTGTTCGCCGATGGGTGTGTCCTCGGCCGACCGTCCGAACGATACGCTGATTCAGAACGTGAAACACCATCCCACCGGGCGCAATTCTTGCAGTACGAGGCACTACCCAGAAACTATCATAGACTGTCTACCCTGCCAATACCGGACCTGTACCCCTCGCTTCCCACAAGAGTTATATATGCTGTCCCCCGATCTTTCCCCCTATGCACCAAATGCTTCGCAAGTCCTAAAGTGCATAGTGCCAGTCTGACCCTGACCCTGCTGACCCTAACTGCTAAATCCGTGACCTCCCCTGGTCCGACCAATTGCTCAACGCGAATCCGATATGGCACGACGCAAGAATCCAATTCCAGCGGGCCAAACCCTCTTTGAAGCCCAGGAGGCGCATCGAGTCGAGCAGCAAACAATCGTCAAACGGCGATTGCGTCGCCAGCGGGCGCTGTTCATTCCTCGTTTCTTGCGCGAGGCGGCCGAGAGCATTCAGTTGAGAACCGCGGCGCGAGATAGCGCCTACGAAATCGCCGTTCGCTGGGCCGATTTGGAAACGAACGGACATCTCCCGCAGTTCAAAGAGAAGGCCATCGGCAGCCAATTCTTGAGCCAGCTTTTCGCAGACGGGCTCGGCTATCAGGTCAAGACGACCAACCCCGACGATTGGCAACTCGAACACGAGTTCCACGTCAAGGAGGTGGGGGCCGCTGATGCGGCCATTGGCCACTTTCCGAGAATCCGCGTGCCGCTGGCCGTGGTCGAACTCAAAGGCGCGATGACCGACCTCGACCGCGACCGCTCCAACGGCCGCACTGCGGTGCAACAATGCTGGGACTACCTCAACGCGCTGCCGGGTTGCCCCTGGGGCATCGTTTCCAATTTTCGCACGATCCGCCTCTATCACCGCGACAAGGGAACGCTGGTCTATGAAGAGTTCTCGCTCCAGGAATTGCGGCAGCCCGACCGGTTCAACGAGTTCTATTGCCTCTTCGAGCGCGGCGGGCTGCTCCCATCGCGGATCGGCCAAGCGTCGCGAGCCCTCGAACTCCTCCAGAAGACGGCCGATCGCCAGAAAGGCGTCGGCGACAAGCTGTACAAGGAGTATCAATGGCGGCGGCTGGAATTGATTGAGCACCTGCATCGCAAGGAGGGCAAAAACCTCGACGAGGCGATCCGCATCTCCCAGAAGCTGCTCGACCGCATCATCTTCATCGCTTTTTGCGAGGACCGCGAACTGCTGCCGGAAAACTTGCTGCAAGACACGCGGACGGAGATCCGCATGGTCAGTCGCGCCAAGAACCCGGCCTGGGAGAATTTTCTCGATCTCTTCACCGCCATCGACAAGGGCGCCAAAGGCAAGCGGCACATCCCCGCGTTCAACGGCGGGCTGTTCGCCGATGATCCGGCGATCAACGCCCTGGAATTGGCCGAAGAGAAATGGACCAACGCCTTCGCCGGCTTCGGCAACTACGATTTTTCCGAGGAAGTCAACGTCGAGGTTCTCGGGCATCTCTTCGAGCGATCGATCACGGAACTGGAAAAACTCCGCGTGGGCGGCCTCTTCGCCCTGATGGCCGGCGCGGAAGATCTGGAGTCGGCCAACGGCACGATCCCCCTGGCACCGCGCAAGAAGGCAACCAAGGCCCGGCGGGCGGGCGAAGAGTCGCCGGCCTCGAAAATGCCCAAGAGCGCGCAGCGGAAGCGCTTCGGCATCTATTACACGCCCCCGGCCTTCACCGGGCTGATCGTCGAGCGGACGATCGACGCCCTGGTGCTGGAGCGATTTGCCGCCTTGCAGAAACAGCACCAGATCGATCCCGAGGCTCGCACGGACCAGGATCCCGGGAAGATGTTTGCGTACTGGAAGGACTGCCTGGAAGTTCTCAAATCGCTCACGGTTTGCGATCCGGCCTGCGGTTCGGGAGCCTTTCTGATCCGCGCCTACGAAGCCTTGGACGCCCATTACAAGGCGGTCGTTCACGGCCTGGCCGGTGCGGGCATGGAGGGGGAAGAGATCGTCAAGCTTGAAGATTCCATTCCCGACTTGATCCTCGCCAATAACCTCTACGGCGTGGACCTTTCCGAACAAGCAGTCGAAATCACGCAACTGGCCCTCTGGATTCGCAGTGCCCGCAAGGGCCACACGTTGGGCGATCTCTCGCGAAACATCGTCTGGGGCAACAGCCTGGTGAGCGATGAGGCAATTGTCAGCCACAACCACCCCGATCCGCAAAGGCGGCCCAAGGCAATGGGTTGGGAGTCGGTGTTTCCCGCCATTTTTGCGCGGCCGCAGCCGGGATTCGATTGTGTCATCGGCAACCCGCCCTGGGAACGGGTCAAGGTGCAGGACCGCGAGTTCTTCTCGTTGACCGACCCGGCGACGGCCGGGGCTGTCAGCGCCAACGACCGGAAGAAACGCATCGCGGCGATGCCCACAGCCAACCCGGAGCTGCACGTCTCGTACCTTGCCGCCCGCGAACACGCCCAAAGAATGCTCGACTATGCCCGCGGCTCCGGCCGCTATCCGCTCACCGGCAAAGGCGACGTCAATCTCTACATGCTTTTTGCCGAGTTGGCCCGCACGCTGGTGGCTCCCGACGGTCTGGCAGGCTTGCTCGTCCCTTCGGGGATCGCCACCGACGACACCACCAAGGAGTTCTTCAACGAGCTGATGATGGCCAAGCGGCTTGTCTCGCTTTACGACTTCGAGAACCGCAATAAGGTTTTTGAAGACGTCGATGGACGGTTCAAGTTCTCGGCGCTGGTCTTCGGAGGTGCGTCCAAAACGACGGAGCGGGCCGACTTCGTATTCTTCGCTCACGGCATCGAAGACACTGCCGAGGCGAAGAAACAACGCCACATCCGGCTTACGGCGTCCGATATGGCGCTGTTCAATCCGAACACCAAGACTTGCCCCATCTTCCGCACGCGGCGCGACGCCGAATTGACGAAGAGCATCTACAAACGCATCCCCATCCTGATCGACGAGAACCGCAAGCAAGGCGGCAATCCGTGGGAGATCAAATTCTTCACGATGTTCCACCAGACCAATGACGCCGAGCACTTCCAAGAGGCTAAGGTGTGGGAGGGGAATGGCTTCAGGCTGGAAGGGAATGTCTACCGCAAGGCGAAAAAGCGGGCCTTGCCGCTTTACGAGGCCAAAATGGTGCAGGCATTCGACCATCGCGCCGCGAGCGTTACCGTGGAGGAAGGAAACTGGGTCCGCCAAGGCCAAAAAGCCGAAACTTCGCTGGTGCAGCACCAAAACCCCGAGTTCCGCGCTCTGCCGCGCTGGTGGGTGGATGAGGCCGTCGTGCATGAAGCCCTGAAGACGCAGCCTGGCAACCAGCCGTGGTTCCTGGGCTTCAAGGATATCACCAGCCCGACCAATGAGCGGACGATGATCAATTCGTTCATTCCCCGCGCCGCAGTCACCAACAAGTTCGTTCTCATGCTTAACGACGCCGAACCGCACCGCCAAGCCTGTTTGCTCGCGAATCTGAACTCGTTCGTTTTCGACTATGTCACTCGGCAGAAGATCGGCGGTATCACGCTTAACTTCTTCATCGTCGAACAGCTTCCCACGCTGCCGCCCGACACCTACGCGGAAAAATGCCCGTGGTCCAAGAAGGAAACCCTGGAACAGTGGATCAGCGAGCGGGTCTTGAAACTCACCTGCACGGCCGAGGACATGATTCCCTTGGCCGAGGCCTGCGGCTTCAAAGGGTCGCGCGGCGACGGCGTCCATCTCTGGAAGGAGGCCGAGCGGGCCGAACTCCGCGCCGAACTCGACGCCGCATACTTCCTCCTCTATGGCATCCAACGGGACGACGCCGAGTACATCCTCTCGACGTTTTCCAATACCGGACTCCTGCCCGAGGACCAGCGAGGGGCGCAACAGTCCTTGTTCAAGCCCGGAAGCACGGGCCAAATGGTGCTCGAAGCACTCGATCGTTTGCACAAGCCGTAGGGTGGCGTCGAGTAAACCGCAGTGCTGGTGGGTCTTCGGTCGCTAAGGAAGGGGGAAGGGGATCTTGTCCGGGCAAACACGGCTTCCCGCCAGGCCGCATACAGGCGATCCACGGCGAGTTCGTGTTGTTGTTGCCGATGTGCTTCCGAGTCGAACGCGGAACGGGGCCAGACCAGCACTATGCACTTTATGCTCGCCTTTCTTCGCGGACGAACCCAGTCAGGACGGGGAGAAATGAAGATAAATCCTGGGTGTGTGGCAAGATTCTCTGGCAGACGGATGCCACCGTGGCACGGGCATCTTGCCCGTGTCGAATTTCACGGGCTGGAAGCCCGTGCCACGCGCTTGCCAGAAAATCTTGCCACGCACAATCCTGGCTTGACAATTCCATGGCTCCTTGCAGATAATGTGTATGTGGAAAAAGTCTGAACTGGAACTATGACCAAGACCATGACCGTCGAGCGACTTCGCAATATGCATCAATCGCGACCGTTTCGGCCGTTCACGATTCATCTGGCCGACGGTACTGCGTACAATGTCCCGCACAGCGAGTTTCTTTCGCAATCGCCGAGTGGTCGAACGATTATCGTGCATCATTCCGATGATACTTTCAGCGTTATTGACCTGCTACAGGTAACCGAGTTGAAAGTGGCTGGATCGCCGACCGCCGCGCAGCCGTCGTGAGACGTCCGTGAGTCAGGACTGCGTTCTCGTCACCCCGGCCATGATCACAACCTTGCCAACTGCTAACAGTGACGGCAGGCCGTAGGGTGCGTGAAGAGAACCAACACACAGGAAATGGTGCGTTGCGCACGGACCCAATACTTCGAGAACGTCTACCCCGGA
>Ga0194057_10000019_pt1 | contig 56857 bp, 41 predicted proteins | sample SepL4415m_MetaG_FD_155474 | JGI IMG/M metagenome (GOLD analysis project Ga0194057, IMG submission 155474) | Anoxic zone freshwater microbial communities from boreal shield lake in IISD Experimental Lakes Area, Ontario, Canada - Sep2016-L442-15m | ecosystem: Environmental > Aquatic > Freshwater... | reverse complement strand
ATATCTAATATCACTACTTGGAAAAATGTCTCTTCTTCTTTCCAAGTAGTAGTCCTATTTAGCTGAGCAAAGACTGGTCAATTTAGGTGAGCGTCAAAGATCACGGACTCCTTTCGCGACTTCTGCCGGCTGTCGCTGCTGCACGTCAGGCAGGTGCGAAACCTAACTGGCCCAACATTGCCTCGCTGGCCGTGTGGCTGCTTTCGGTCGGCACGCTGCTGACCCACGCGGTACGGAGCAGGAAGGTTCGGTCGGGTCTGCCGCAGTCACCGCAGAGCAATTTGCCGTCTACTGGCTCGACCTCTGGGCCGCCGGTAGAATAGCTGGAAGTTCTTAGCGAGAATCCAACCGTTGACCTGAGCCGGTCAGTAGTAGGCCAAGACACCCTGCCAATGGCCCCCGTGACCTTGCCCTGCTATAATCGCGGTTTGGGCTTGGCTGGTATCGAGAGTATGGCATCGGCCAGCCCGTCTGTTGTGAGAATAAGGAAACATGCGATGACCACGTACATGCGAAACTTTTTGTTGATTCTCGCCGCTGCCCTTGTATCGGCAGTCGCCGGTGGACTTTTCGGTGCAGGCATCGCACTGCTTTCACCGGAATTCGTATCCGGGCTTTTCAGGCCTGAGACCGGTAGCCTCATGCGATACGCAGCAGCAGTAGGGGCAATCTGGGGATTGTTTGTCGGTGCTGGAGCAATGGCGTTTGTCATAGGGGTCGCCGCTATTGCGAATTGGTTCAGGCCAAAAAGCAGAACAGAGGAGCCATAGGGAACCACGGATCCAGCTCGGTTACGGTGCTTTGCCCTCTCGCCGCCCTTCGCCTCTGGCAGCCGCTGTGCCTTTGTCCGACCGTTGGCGAGCGGTTTGGTGCTTCGTGAAAGCTTGCTGCTATTTTGACAACCGCATTATCAGGTCGTTCATCGGCACCATGACAGCCATCATGATCAGCCCTATCAGCAGCATCTCCACCATCCACACCAGCACGCCCCAAGCCGTCATCAGACCAGTCCGACCCGTGCGATTCAATGCGACCATGATCGCTATATCAGCCGCACTCATGCCCGGCACCAAGACGAACCAGTACCTGGCAAACAATGCCGACAGGTTGATGGCCATGATCGTCATATCCGGCAACTTCATGTTGAAGTCCTTGAATATCTTCTCGTGCTCGGGCACCAACTTAAACAGGAGGTAGAGGATGATAACGCCACAAACCGCGTGCAATGCAAGCAGTACAGCCACCCTGACCGGCGATCTCTTAACGGTGTTTTCGCTCATGCGTGCGTTCCTTTCTCTCGTGTTCTGCTGCAAATGATTCTAAACTGCCCGCAGCCACTTTCAATGGGTGTGGGGCTTCTTCGTCGCGAAACCCAATAGCGACGCCCGACGTTACTTTCGTGCCTCTCTCCGAATCGCCCGCATCGACCCGGGATGTTCCAGTAGCTTGAATCCAGCCCGCCAGTGCCAAAGCATGCTCGACTCGTTGCCAAGCAGGAACGTGCTGGCCAACTTCGTGTACCCAAGCCGCAGCAATGCCTGGACGGCCATATCGAGCAGTGCCATGCCGATGCCGTAGCGAGCATCCTGCGGGCTAACGAAGATCCACGTCAGGTGCGGTAGGCCGACAGCGTGCTTGATAGTCCTGCCAGGCGGAAGGGTGATCAAGTTTGCCCCAATCAACGCGTCGTCCGACTCGCGTACAGTAACCAGGCAGGCTTCAGCGACAAGCGGGCCTTCGCCTGATTCCCGAGTATGTCCAAGGCAATCTTCGGCCGCCGCCAAACTCTTATCTTCCGGCAGGCTTGCAAAAGGCTGTACGCGATAGAAGGCGGCAGCAAACAATTCGGGCAGTTGTGCCCAGTCGGCGTCTTGCAGAGGGCGAATAATAAGCTTGTCGTCGGTCGCCATTTCGAGGATCGGGCGTGTGAATGTCTGCAAATCGAGAACCGCGTGGTGACCCTTGGGCCGCGGAGAAAGCCAAGCGTGGCCGTCAGAGTATTCGTATTTGTAGGCAGGATTCTTCGGCAACTGCCAGAACTGCTGCCAAGTTAGCGGTAACTCGATGGCTGAAAACCAGTCGTCTATCATGGTGGTTGCACCTCTGTTTTGATCATAGGCTTCGCAATCATCTTCGTCGCTGGCTTCACCACCGTCAATCGGGCCTGCTGTTTTCAAGGGGTCGCAACTCCTTGCCGACAGCCATCTTCAGCTTCGTCTTCAACTCGCCACTTCAGCCTCGTCTTCAGCTTCGGTTTCAAATGGCCACTTTATCTTCGTCTTCAACTCGCCACTATATCTTCGTCTTCAGCCTCGTCTTCTCGCCGCCACTTTTTCCACGCATTCCACTCGCTACTGCACCCCCGTCTTCAACTCGCCACGTCAGCTTCGCCCCCACCATTACGGCCACCACCGTTTTCATGGTCAATCGTTCAAACTGCCTCAGAATCGACACGCTCTCTCGTCAGTTGAAGTCTGGTGCGAAGTTGGCGGTGAAGTTGGTGTTGTGTAGCGTAGCATAGCAGCCGATGTATACATGCTCGTCAAGGTTGGGAGGGTTTTCACCGCCTGAACCATCATGCATGTTCCGCTGGGCTGCCTGCTAGCACTGATTGCAGACTCGCTTTTCAGCCCGTTTTTCAAGAACTCTGTATCGGCTGGGTGTGAAAGCCTCGTTGAAGTCGCTTGTGAAGATGCCAAAATAGTAGTGGGCCGTAGGTCTCGGACCCAAAAGCAATCTCGACCACGATGTTCAGCCTCGTTTTCAGACGGCTTTTCAGCACCAAACTCCAGCACACGGGCTGGAATATGCCTCTAGCGGCCTGTGTTTGAAGCTGGTTCTGAAGTGGCTGTTGCCGAGGCTAGTTGAAGGCTGGGGGCGGAGCATTGGTTGCGGACATGAGGTGCAGTTTGGGCTGAAGATGCTGGTGAAGATGGGCGGCGAAAAGCAATCTTTAGCCATCCGCTTGCCTTTCTAGCTGGTCGCCCTACAATGCGAGTATCGCAAAACCCGTCGCCAGTTCGTTGAATTCCAAGATATTCATGTACTTGCGGAGAAAGCGGGCCTCCGATCTTTGCCCGCTGGTTTTCTTTTGAGGAGATGGTCATGTTGAAGTTCAAAGCGTTCGTGGCTGCAATTGCCGTGGTTGGACTGTTTATCGGAAGCTGGGCCTTCGCCAAGCCTGGGTCAACCGATCCACAGGCTTGTGCGTGCCACAACCATCATTCGACTGCCGTTTGTGAAAACGGTGATCTTACGTCACAACAGCGGATGGCTGCGTGTCCCTCATGCAATGGATCCGGCAACGGCCCATTCAATTGCTTTTCGTGCAAAGGCACTGGCCGGAGCGGCTCCTTCCAATGCTCGTTCTGTAATGGTCGAGGGTGGCAGAAGTGCTCTAGTTGCAACGGCACCGGTCAGAAGTAGGTCGCATGCTGACGGCGTTGTTCATGCCAATAGCTAAACGAAAGCACAAGATTAAGCCGCTCCACAAGGGAGCGGCTGCTTTCCTTCTCAGTTACCCTGAATCTTGTTCTTGACATGAAAATGTGAATCATCGGCCCGATACCGCTGAGACCGTTAATCGTACCAGAACTGTCACAATCTTTTCCACCTTTCAAGGAGTTCAAAATGACCAAGAGAACATTGCTTGCGACGTTGGCAATCGTGCTTATTCCCGCTTTTGCCGCTATTGCCGGAACTGGCTACCCAATGAAATGCACGAATTGCGGCTACTCGTCCCAAGTTCTGATTGGCGGCGGGATGAGGTTGAGTCAGATGACCGGCTACTGCCCGGAATCCAAGAAGTTCGTCTACGTCACCTGGAAGCGAGGAGAGAAGAAGCCTGAGCCGATTGCCAAGGTGTGGGACTCGGCCAACGGCGAGATGATTGAAGTTTACAAGTGCCCCGACTGCACCAAGCCGTTCATGCCGCTTCGTCTGAAACCCGCCGATAGAAATAGTCCCGGCTTCGATTGCTGCCCAAAGTGCGGTAAGCATACATTCAATGTCGAGAAGGGCAAAGGGATTATGATGTTTGATTGATGGCTGGCTCTGGCATTGATGCCAAGAACTGCAACGCCCCACCTTCCTTCATCCCCGATCCAGAAAATGTCGCTCCCAAAACGCTGCGATATCCTCGACCATCGGAGCCGACGTGGGAATTAGCCCGGTCCCGTAATGCGAGTCGTATTTCTCGGCCCACTTCCTTGCCACTTGGTATCCAATGATCGAGGCATGCATCGGATGCAGCATGCATTCCATCGCCTTTTCCACGATCAACAGTTCCCAGCATTCGATGATCCGCACGTCGGCCCATTGCTGATGCTCGACCTTGTTTTGGGCTTCCTTCGCCTGTTCGTATAGTTCCCAGAGCGTGGATTCAGCCTTTTCCGTGGGGGACTTCAGGCAACAGGACATCGCCGAAATAGCAGCAGCGATCAACCGCCCATACTGTTGTCGTTTCGTCGCTTTCGTATTGTCAGTGCAACGGGCCTTGAATTGCCGCTGGGCCAACTTAGCAATGTAGAAAACGAATTTGGCAGCGGCGTCGGGGTCCGAACAGAGGCTCTTGATTACGGTCAGACGGGTGATGTTGAAATGCTGGCCTTGGCGAAGATCAGCGGCGAGCTTGGCCAGTGCTTGGATTTTCTTCACGACTGCGGGAGATGGTTGTTCCATTATCCTCTTACTTCCATGCACATCGATTCAGGAATCCGTGCCCAGTCCCAGTGATTCTTCCATGTCTTCCAGTCCCAGCCGTTCGACCATCTTGCCCATTCGCTCTCTTGGCTTCGCATTGGCCCGATAGTAGTCGATGATTTTCTCAACGAGAGCGAGAACATGCTCCGTGTCGATCCGCTGGGCCAGCGATACCGCAATCCGAGGATTAGCACCACCGTTTCCGCCCACGTAAACTCGCCAACCTTTGGGAATGCCAACCAATCCGATGTCCTTGAAGCTGGTTTCGGCACACTGATTCGGGCAACCGCTGACGCCGATCTTCATCTTCCCAGGCATTTCCATGCCGTGGTATTTTTTATCCAAGGCAAGGCCAACAGCAAGGCTATCCTGCTGCCCTCGTTTGCAGTAGGTCGTGCCTGGGCAGGCTTTCACGCTGCGGACGCAGATTCCGACCACGTTGCCCGCGTCCATGCCCAAGTCGGCCCAAATGGCATCGACATCCTCTTCCTTGATGCCGATAAGAGCGATGCGAGCGGCACTCGTCACCTTGATGGCTTGAGCCTTGTACTTCTCCGCAACATCGGCCACTTTACGCAAGGTCTCGGGCGTGACCATGCCGCAGGGCAAATGGGGAGCTACGGCATAGGTCTCCCGATCCCGCTGAATGATAACGCCTCGATCACCGTCGTTAAGCATGACTACACCACTTCCCTGAACTTCGATCTGGATGCACCGCAGACCGGGCACTTGTCGGGGGCCTCGCCGACATGCGTATGGCCGCAGACATCACAGACGTATATCGTGGCAGAGGGCAAATCCTTTCCCTTCTCCAGGGTTTCCAGTGCCTTGCTGTAGAGGTCGTAGTGCGTTTTCTCGACGGCGTTGGCGTTACGGAACGAAATTATCGCCGCCTTGTTGCCTTCTGCCTCAGCTTCCTTGATGAAGCCGGGATACATTTCCTTGAACTCATATCCTTCGCCTTCGATGGCGGCTTGAAGATTCTGCTTTGTGTCCTTCACGCCGCCCATGACCCGCAGGTGAGCGTGGGCATGAACAGTTTCCGCAGCAGCAGCGGCACGGAACAGTTTGGCGATCAGGGGATGACCTTCGGCGTCGGCCTTGGCAGCGAAAGCAAGGTATTTACGGTTGGCTTGGCTTTCTCCGGCGAATGCGGCTTGAAGGTTGTCGGTGGTGGACATAAGATTCTCCTCGGTTTTGGGCTGGGATTTTCTACCATTTTACACTGCGGCATCCAACTGCAATACGGGGGCCGGGCAACCATTGTTTCGGGGAGTAGCAGGCCAATGCCCTTGCTTTACTGGACGGACACGCAATAATTCCAGCAACGGGGGAGTCCGAGAGCGGAACATCCGATTTCCAACGTCGTACGAATAATGTCGCAAGGAGAAAAGAACTATGCCACGAGTGTTGCCGCTTGCCTTGTTTGCTACTGCCGCACTGATCGGCTGCCAGTCGTCGAACGCCATCGAAAAGGAGATAAGGAAATTGGCAAAACCACTTAATTTCACTATGAAAACCCTGGACGGGAAAGACGTTGACCTGAGCAAATACCAGGGAAAGGTCGTGCTGATCGTCAATGTAGCGAGCAAGTGCGGCCTGACGCCCCAGTACAAGGATCTCCAGGCATTACACGAAAAGTATACTAAGAACGGGCTGGTGATCCTGGGCTTTCCCTGCAATCAATTCCTTTCCCAGGAGCCGGGAACTGCCGAGGAGATCAAAGAGTTCTGTCGGATCAACTACGGCGTCAGTTTCGATATGTTCGCCAAGGTCGAGGTCAACGGTGAAACAGCCTGCGATTTCTACAAAAACTTGACCGCACTCGATACGAAGCCTGTCGGGCCGGGAAAGATTAGCTGGAACTTCGAGAAGTTCGTCGTTGGCCGCAACGGGGAAATTGTTGCTCGTTTCGGCCCTCGAACAAAACCTGAAGATCCCGACGTGCTGAAGGTAATCGAGGCAGAGTTGGAGAAGTGATCGTTCGTGGAAGTGCTTCTACTCTGGACGGTCATTGCGGCGACGATGTTGACGTTTTGGCAGCGGTCTTCGGTATCAGGCATTCTGCTTCTGCCGTATCTGGTCTGGGTTAGCTTCGCCAGCGTCTTGAATTTGGTCATTTGGCGAATAAACTGAATCTGAATTGGGCAGACCGCTTGGATTAGGCTGGCTTGACGAACCGCTTGCACGGAACATGCCGAATATTCCGTCCCGTGAGGCACGATTTGTTCGCACATGGTGAACCTACAAGCTAGAGTTGCCTGAACCACATTTTTGAGATTCCAAGGTCGCCTAAGTGCCACTTATTGGTGGTTCTACTGGATTCCCAATCCCCTTGGACGACGAATTCAAATAGCCGATCCTACCCCGCCGTCACCACGCTCAAATGCACTGGCGATTCGTGGAATGTCAAGGCGGAAGCGCGAACGTCGGCACCTGATTGACCACGGTATTCTTCGCCTTCTCCAACAGGCTCGCTCAGGACGCATTCTGCGATCCATTAACCCTGTGACCAAGAATGCCTATTTTCGCTATCGACGATGACCAATGGAAAGCGGCCGGATGGGCAGTTGAGGCCCAAGTTGATTGTTCCTGGCAAGCTCGCCGTGCCTAGATTTTCATCTTAACAACAAAATTGTGCTTCGGCTCGCCATCGTTTCACCCCCTCCTGTGGCCAAACCTGCCAAGTCCCACGCTTTACCACTGCCTACTCCGAATTACTGTTGCAGCCGGTGGGAGCCAGGATGAATGCCATCCCCACGAGCCTCAAATGAGGCTGATAGGTTTCGGCGTCCCCGCGAGCCTCAAATGAGGCAATGACCGCTCTTGTGGGGAATGACTCACTGATTACTAGGTGGTATATGCACTCGACTAGGTGGTCGTCAGTCCCATCACAAGACGTGCTCTGGGCACAAGCTGCCCGCATCGCAGATCCTGTCAGCTACCACCATGGACATGTTGTCACCGGTGTCCGAACCATCGCCAGCCTGTGGCTGAGGTTGTCTTTATCGCCGTTGCCGCTTTGCGTCGTGCCGGGGCCGACCGACCCCACAAGCAAGGTGACTCGCCCACTCAGCCATCGTCCGCGACCCGCGAATTCCTCGGGAAAACACGGGGTTTGCGACCGCCCCACTCCGACGGGTTGTTATCCGGGGGTGGACAACCTGGCGGCACGAGCGGTGGGCGTTGCCTACCGGCGATACTGGCGATTGGTTGCCCGTGGCTGGTGGCGGAAGTAGAATGCGGCGGGAATAGGAAAGCAACAGACCGGTGGTAATGGCATTTCAAATCATGTCGCTGGGACTGCGAAGCGTGCGGCTGATTGTTGCAACTGGCTTGATCGGATCGGTTGTGATTGCCGTATGGGGCTATCTCGTAGACGGCTAAGTCTTCCAACCTGGGGGCTTGGAACTAATTCTCGCCGCCAAGCGTCTATTCCACGTCTATTCCGGGGCTAGTGGCGAATTCACGGGCCCCGTATTACGATAGATGGAACTCTAACAAAAGGGATTATCATGGTTAAACGTCTATTTTGGCCGTCTTTATCGCTGTTTCTGGCCTTCTTGGCATCCGCCCAAGCTGCCGTCGATCTAGGTACCTTCCCCACCAGAGAAGGTACGCAGCTCACTATTTATAACTCCGAGGACATCACCATGGTCCGGGAGTATCGCTTGCTGACCGTGAAGGAGGGCATCAACCGCATTCAGTTCTCTTGGGCCAATACGCTCATAGACCCCACAAGCATTGAGTTTCGTATCCTCGACAAGCAGGACAAGGTCGATCTGGTTGACACCACCTTTCCAGCGGGTCGCAATGAAGCCTTGCAATGGAACATCAAAAGTCAGATTGCTGGTAAGATTCCTGTCGAGATCCGTTACTTCACCAGCGGCATCACCTGGGCGGCCGATTACGTGGGGGTAGCGAATGAAGACGAAACCAAGCTCAACGTGACCGGCTACGTCCGCGTCTTCAATAACTCTGGCGAACTTTACGACAATGCCCAGACCCGCATGGTGGTGGGTAATATCAACCTCGTGGAGAAGATCGCCGACCTGGCGAGAAGGCCACCGCCGGGCGACCAGCCTGTGCCTTGTCCGGCCCCGGCAGCTTCGGCCCCGGCCAAGATGCCAGGAGCAGGAGCCAGGGGATTCGCTTTTAGTAACGCGATTCTGGACGCGGAGCAACTTGCCAGGAAACCTGAGGCACCAAAGGAAGTCGTAAAGCAAGGCCTTTCTGAATACTTCCTCTTCACCATCGAAGGTCGCGAGGATATCAAAGACAAAGAACCCAAGCGACTTATCGCTCTCAAGGCGGCCGAGGTGCCGCTGGAATGCCTCTACAAACTCACCGACCGTGATGGCGGCCAGCAATTCACCAAGTTCTACCGCTTCAAGAATATCAAACTGCTCGACGAAAAGGGCAAGGAAAAGAAGCTATCGGCCATGGAGAATCTTGGTTTGTCGCCCTTGCCCAACGGCATGGTGCGGCTTTTCTCCGAGTACAAGAACAAAGATCTGGCTTATGTGGGCGGCACCGAGACAAAGTATGTCCCTATCGGCGACCGGGTCGAAGTCAATGTCGGTCTCGATAAGGATATTACGATTCACCGCCGGCTGAAGGACCAGCAGACGACGAATGTCGTGGTCCGCCAGTATAAGCGGCGACTGGACGATAACTTCGTCCTGTACCATGACCTCATTGATTATGACGAGACATTATACTTTGAGGAGGAACTGGTTTCAGGCAAGCCGGTCGATGCCAAAGTGGAGCTGGAGCGGCGGTTTGACGCCAACGTCGTGCTCTGGGGTCCAGAAGGACAACCGAAGGACTGGGATTCTAAGGCAGAGGGGGCCTACGTCGATTTACACCAAGTTCCCGGCCGAGTCGAGCGAGTGGATCAGAACCATGTCAAGTATTTCCTCGATCTCAAGCCTGGCAAGAAGCAGCTTGTGAACTACAAGGTCACCTATAAACGTCTCAAGCAGGGGCCGGAACTCAACACCGAACGAAAGCGAGAGCCGTTGTAATGGAACCGTTCAACATCGTAGGATGGACCTCCAGGTCCGTCCGTTTTTGTCGGGGACGGACTTGGAAGTCCATCCTACAAATACCTGAACACCATAATTCTGAAAGAACCAATACCATGAAGACTATGCTTATGATCGCCCTTGCCGGCACGCTGCTGCTGGTCTTTGCCATCCCTGCCCAAGCCCGCATCAAGTTGACCACGCTGCCCGAGCGGGATAGCGTGCGGGTCGATATTCAAAATGGCCGCTATACCCTGGTCGAGGAGGAGCGGACCGTAAATCTCCAGGCCAGCCGCAACCAGGTCGATTTCTCCTGGGCCAACATCAATATCGACAAGGAATCAATCGTCTTCCGCGTAATCAAAGCCGACGGCGAGGTCAACGTGCTCAATACGAACTACCCGCCCAATGAAAACGCCCTCTACTGGACCGTGAGTGCCGCGAATGCCGGCCCGGCGGTAATCCGTATCTCTTACCTCATCGGCAATATGGCCGCCGAACCGAGCTATCAAGGGGTCGTCGAGAATGACGAGAAGAAGCTTCTGATGCAGGTCTATATGACGGTCACGAACACCTCGGGCGAGAGTTTTGGCGAGATGATCGTGCAGCCGGGCGTTGGCAAGACCTCGGTGCGGTATTTCAACAACGGCGAGCGTAAGCGGATGTTGGCCGCCAAGTTCGCCGATGTACCGATTGCCAAGCGTTATGTCTTCGACGCCACCGTGGATCAGCAGCGGACCCGGATGTATTATCGGGTGATAAACGACACAGAAAACCAAATGGGCGGCTTTCCGCTACCCTACGGCAAGGTGCGGCTCTTCATCAAGGAGCCTAAGAGTGATGGCGATACCGTCCGCAGCCAGGCTTTCCTGGGTGAAGACTGGGCACAGTATACTCCGCTCTTTGCCCAGTTGGATCTCTACGTGGGCGTGGCTCAGGACGTGAAGGTCGAGCGATTCACGATGGACCCGGAAGGCGGCCCCAAGGCGGCTTTCGACGAGATTGTCGTTCCGCGGTTCACGATCGATGGCAAGGAGGGCGTCACGAAACCTCAGTTCCGCAACCAGCGGACACGCTATCGCTATCGTTTGCAGAACTTCAAGACCGAGAAGGGCGATCCGATCTCCGTGCCGCTGACAATCAAGGAGCACCTCGATGGAGAATGGATCATCGAAAAGGTGGTCTTGAAGGAGATTCTGGGCGAGCGGAACGAGCAGAAAGAAAAGGAGATTCCCTACGCCGAGCTGTTCAATGCGAAACGGATTGACGTAAGCAACGCGGAGTTTGAGATGAAGTTGCCACCCACAACGATCGACAAGAAATATGATCTGTATGTGACAATCCTCAAAAAGTACCGACGGTATTAGGTTTCCGTCGAGGTTCAACACGCTGCTGCGGTGAGATGGAGTGAAAACATGCGGATCGGCTTGCTCGCGGTACGATTATTTCTGCCTTGGGTTCTCGTTGCCCCGGCCCTGGCAGCCGTCGATCTGGTTACACTCCCCACGCGAGAAGGCACGCAGCTTACGATCTATAACAGCGAAGATATCACGATGGTTCGCGAGCACCGGCTCCTCACGGTCAAGGAGGGTGTCAACCGCATTCAGTTCTCTTGGGCGAACACGCTCATCGACCCTACGAGCATAGAGTTCCGTATTCTCGACAAGCAAGATAAGGTCGATCTGGTGGACACGACTTTCCCCTCGGGCCGTAACGACGCCCTGCAATGGAACATCAAGAGTCAGATCGCCGGCAAGATTCCCGTCGAGATCAGATATTTTGCGAGTGGCATCACCTGGAGTGCTGATTACGTCGGCATCGCCAACGAAGATGAAACCAAGCTCAATGTAACCGGTTATGTGCGGGTGACGAACGGCTCGGGCGAGGTCTACGACAATGCCCAAACGCGGTTGGTCGTAGGCAAGATCAACCTAGTGGAGAAGATTGCCGATCTGGCGAGAAGGCCGTCGCCCAGCCGATTTCCTGATGAACCGCCTATCGTCTATCCCGATGCCAATAAATGGCGGGAGCTTTCGCATCGCCGCAAGGAAAAATATGACGCCCTGGACCTTGCTCTGGGGGACGAACGTCGAGGAGAAGGCAAAGGTGGCCATAAGCCGAAGGAGGTGATCAAGCAGGGCCTATCCGAATACTTCCTCTTCACGATCGACGGCCGCGAAGACATTAAAGACAAGGAGCCCAAGCGGTTGGTGGCCCTGAAAGTGGCTGAAGTCCCGCTTGAATCAATCTACAAGCTTACCGAACGTACCGGCGACCAGGGCTTTACCAAATTTTATCGCTTTAAGAACGTCAAGCTGCTCGACGAGAAGGGCAAAGAGAAGAAGCTTTCGGCGATGGAGAATCTTGGCCTCTCGCCGCTGCCTAACGGCATGGTCAGACTCTTTTCCGAGTACAAGAACAAAGACCTAGCCTACGTCGGCGGCACGGAGACCAAGTACGTACCTATCGGTGACCGGGTTGAGGTGAATGTCGGCCCGGATAAGGACATCACGATCTGCCGTAGGCTCAAAGACCAGAAGATTGGCAACGTCGTCGCCCGGCAGTACAAGCGACGGCTTGATGACCAGTTCGTTCTGTATTTCGACCTGATCGACTACGATGAAACCCTTTTCTACGAGGAAGAGCTTATCTCTGGCAAGCCCGTACCAGCCAAGATCGAAGTCGAAAGGCAGTTTGACGCCAACGTAGTGTTGTGGGGTTCGGAAGGCGAACCCAAAGATTGGACGAGCAACGAGCCTGGAGCCTATGTCGATTTGCACGCGATCACCGGCCGCGTCGAACGAGTCGATCAGCAGCACGTCAAGTATTTCATGGATTTATCGCCTGGGAAGAAGCAACGCGTCGAGTATAGCGTGACGTGCAAGCGAAGGAAGGTCGGGCCTGAACTGAACGCTGAGAAGAAACGGGAGCCGTTATAGGAGCCGATATGTTTGCCGGATTTACGTCACCGTACATTTTGTTCATAAGATGAAATTGATGATGTCAGGGGAAACTACGATGCGATGGAATCTGATGGCTACGGCCTCAATGATAGTTCTTTTCCTGAGTGGGCCGTCGCTAGCCGCAGATAGGGTCGAAGGAACACCCTTGCTGACTGCCCAGGCCGAGGACGGTATGATCGCCGGCTGGAAATCATTCCATGACCCGCTGATAAAGACCGGTGAGGTGTGGAAGTTGGCGGACGGAGTGCTGTCCTGCAAAGGTTTGCCGAAGGGATACCTTTACACCGAGAAAGCCTATACCGACTTTGTGCTCGTCCTCGAATGGCGAATCCCGCCGGGCACGAAACCAGGAAACGGAGGAGTTCTTCTACGCATGAGCGGTAAGGACGGAATTTGGCCAAAAAGTTTAGAGGCCCAGCTTAACGCCGGTTCAGAGGGCGACTTCTGGGGCCTAGATGGCTATGAACTGAGCGGTCTTGCTGAGCGGCTGAAGAGAGTACAGCATGAGCAGTTCGGCAAATTGACAAACCTCCAGCGAATCAAGTGTGCTGTCCATAAGCCCGGCGAGTGGAACCGCTACAAGATCACTGCCATCGGCGGCACGGTAACGCTGACAATCAACGGGCAGGAAGTGAATCAAGCTACAGGTTGTGACATCATCGCCGGCCCGATCTCCCTGACCGCCGAAGGGGATGTAATCCAGTTTCGGAAGATTCAGATCACTGAACGCTGAAGAGAACCGCCTGATCTAGGGGGGCTTGCGGCGGTGCCTTGGGGCCGTTGGATTGGTGGTGGCGAAGGCGGAAGCAGACGATGTACTGCAACGCTCTATTACGAAAGACAATTACCCGATGAACAAGACAACAAGGCACAATCTCATTGCCTATGCCACTGCCGTGCTTCTGGCTCCACTGGCTGCGTTCGCATCGCTCCATGCTGCCAATCCGGAAGTCGTCTCTCCCGAAACGTCCGTTGGCTGGAAGAAGTTCGGTAATCCAGTCATGGGCGGTAAGTACGGCACTTGCTTCGATATCTCGGTATTAAAAGATGGGGAAACTTACCGGATGTGGCTCTCATGGCGGCCCAAGCAGAGCGTAGCACTCGTCGAGAGCAAGGACGGAATCCATTGGAGTGAGCCGCCAGTGACTGTGCTTTCACCCAGGAAGACCTCGGGTTGGGAGGACGATATCAACCGCCCCTGCGTGCTGAAGAAGGGCAATATCTATCACATGTGGTATACCGGACAAGTTAGGCCGGGCGTGGGTAGCGGTCATTCATGGATCGGCTACGCGACGAGTCCGGATGGCGTGACGTGGAAGCGTATGAGCGACAAGCCCGTACTTTCTTTCGATCAGCCGTGGGAAAAGAACATTGCCGTCATGTGTCCCTCCGTGCTGTGGGACGAATCAGCGAAGCTTTTCCGCATGTGGTACTCGGGGGGCGAGCAAGGTGAACCGAATGCTATCGGTTACGCCACCAGCCCCGACGGGCTGAACTGGACGAAATATGCTAGCAACCCGGTCTTCGGTCCTGATCCGAAGAATCCCTGGGAAAGACACAAAGTGACCGGGGGGCAAGTCGTGAAGTGCGACGATTGGTACGTGATATTCTACATCGGATTCCAGGACGAATCCAGTGCCAAGATTGGGTTGGCCCGCAGCAAGGACGGAATCACCCATTGGCAGCGTCATCCAGGCAATCCGATCATTTGGCCGGGAAAAGGCAAGTGGGATCACGATGCGTGCTACAAGCCGTACGCCATCTTCGACGGCCAGAAATGGCTGCTCTGGTACAACGGCCGCCACGGCAGCCTGGAACAGATCGGCATAGTGCTGCACGAGGGCGAGGATCTTGGGTTCGATCAGACGACTATGGCAAAGCCTTGAGCCGACTGCGTAAATCTTTGCAAACCGCACAGCAACAGGGAACGCAAAGTCAGGCGGTCCCTTCCTCATCCTTGCCGGATGGGCGTGGCGAAGGCGTAAAACGAAGGCTTGATGACCACCAATATTAGGTCATAACCATCTAGCCTGTTCCGCACGCAAATCTTGCCTTCCGTGATGCTACGATGCCAGCGGATCGGCTTATGTCCCCAGTCTCGCTAAACGTCGGCACGATGCACCCCGAGTCTGAGTGGGATGCACCGCGTCACAGCACCCCTGCTGCTAGCCGACGTCTCACGAGTATAATCCAGTACTCTGTCGCCCGCAAGTATAGCGATCAGCCGGAGAATATCACGTATTCTGGCAGGAAAAGGGCTGCCCATGCGTCATCGCAACTGTACTTTTTGTTTTTGAGATGAATATCTATCCGGCCGATGAGGTTTCCGTCCTTGTGGAAACAGTTGCGGATGGATCTTGGCGGTGTATAATTGCTGCAAAAGAAGAACCGACCGATCCACGCAGGGAGATGCCCAGCAAACTTTGGAGACCTTATGAATCCGAGACGATACAAGTTCCAGATGGTCCTGGCAGCAGCTTTCTTTGCACATGCCCATCAGGCTTTCACACAGCAGCCGATTGCACCGCTAGGCATTGCGGAGCCAGCCGCCTACCTAGCCGACATTTCTAAGCTTCTCAAGCAACACTGGCCCAAAAACCGGATCATCAATCTCGTTTGCCACGGCCACAGCGTACCGGCAGGCTATTTCAAGACGCCGGTCGTCGATACGTTTAATGCCTATCCGCACCTGATCCATCGAGCCCTGAAAGAGCGGTATCCTATGGCGGTCATCAACGTCATCGTCACTGCGATCGGCGGAGAGGCTTCCGAATCAGGGGCAGCCCGATTTGAGCGAGATGTCCTCACCCTGAAACCTGATCTGGTGCTGATCGACTACGGCCTAAATGATCGGGGAATTGGATTACTGCGGGCCAAGAAAGCCTGGAAGTCGATGATTGAGAAGGCCCAGGCCCAAAAGGTCAATCTGCTGCTGCTGACGCCCACCGGAGATTTGTCAGCAAAGCTTGACGATCCTGCTGATCCTCTTAATCGGCATGCCGAGCAGATTCGATTGCTCGCACAGGAGTGCCGTTGCGGGCTCGTGGATTCTAATGCCCGATTTGGTCAGTACGTCCATACCGGCCACAAGCTCCAAGACCTGATGTCGCAAGTCAATCATCCTAACCGCAAGGGGCACGATCTGGTCGTCGAAGCCGTAATGGAGTGGTTTCCGAAATGAGACGGGGCCAAAAAGTATAACCATGAAACCTGCCGCCGCTATCGATCTCGCCTACGGCCTGCCGCATCGCTCGCCTTGGCTGGTCTGTCGGTGAGGCTGGCCGACTTGCGGCACCGGAAGAAATGTGGCACTCTTGCAGAGGACAGAATCCTCACTCTCGATGCTCTCGGGTTTTGTTGGTCGAGACTGGGGATGGGCGATCCCAACTCCTAAAACGCGAGTAAGACCTGCGTGCCAAGTAAAACGCGGCGTTCACGTTGACGGAGCGGCCTGGCGACCGCGAATCTCGTCAAGTAGTCCCTTGATCTGCCGACTGGCTCGTAATGAAGTACAGGTGCTTTGGCCGCCCACGCCCCCGCGTCTGCTCGTTCGTGCATTTCCGGGTAACGGATTGTTTAAGCATCAAACGATTCAGTCGGCTACGAATAGTCGTCTGGGTAACGCGAAAATGGGCGGCCATCTCGGGTATGGTGTGGCCCTGGTGATCTGCAAGCAAGCGGAGGATGTCATCGTCGCACATGGGCTGCCGGATAGGCGGCTTGATTGCGGTCTTTTCGGATACTCTTTCCATGATTCGCCTTTCGTTGAACGGTGTGAGTTGGTCTATTGCCTTACCTTCGGGTACTTTGGCCCTCCTGATAGCCCATTCTATCATTTCCGCACGTCTGAGCGGGCACTCTGCACGGATTCGACCGAAAAGACACTTTAGTGCCCGATCACCCGTTTTCTGGGCGGCTAGCTTGCGATTAGTGGAGGCAAAGCATAATCCTTTTGGGTGTCTTTCCTGCTTGTTGCAGCACTCAAAGCCTTGTCAACTATAGACTTCCGCCATTTATCATCTGGTACGCTTCTCTGCCAGATAATCTTTTCATGCCCACTTTTCAAACCTTCTTGTGCGGAATAAACTGATAGCTGGTACTTGCCCTGCGTGAAACCACTTCGGGCTGGGCCATTTTGAAGATTGGATTTAACGGAGAAGTAATGCAAAGATAAGAACCGGCCTTGATGGCCGTGATTGAGACAATGATCGACGCGTAGCGTCAAGTTTCTGCTTCCCTCGAAACTGCCAACCTGAGCGAAAGCTCTTGAACTGAAGAAGCAGCTTGAGCCACGCCCCGAGTGCAGCGATTTTTCTGGCCTTGTTGCTTAGACCGACTCCTGGGTTTCCCCTCATTCTTGTCCCCGTCATCGTGCCACGCTAGCAGCGTTGTAGTCTAATTAAATATGGCGGTCTCGCCATGCCCATAAACCCTACTAAACCATAAAAGCAGCACTTATGGCGGGTGTTATGCGCGGTTTATTACGCCATATTTAATTAGACTTCTTGGGCCATTTCTGCTATCCTGGATGCCAGGGCTCACACGGTCGTGGGCCGGGAATCCATTTACTTTTACGGAGGATGCAGTCAACGAAACCTTCTACGCCAACGGCGTTGTGTCCCATTCCTGGGGCCTTCCGATCCTAAAGGCAGCCTGAAAATTGTAACCGCCGATTGGACTATCCATGTCCAGTATCTCACCGGCAAAAAACAGCCCAGGCTTTGTTGTGGCCGGTCTCCTGACCGAGGGATTCAAGCGGATTCACCGCAAAAGAGCGCAGAGAACGCAAAGAATAGAATCTTTCTTTTGCGCCCTTTGTGTTCTCTCGCGGTGGATACTAATAAAACCTTTTGACAGAAATATGAGGAGCAGAAAAATAGGAAAGAAAGCAAGGAACCGCGGATGACACGCCCTGTTGTGGCCGGTCTCCGACCGAGCCACACGACCGACCGAAGGTCTCCCATTCGCCGGGGAGACCTTCGGTCAGTCGTTTCGGCGAAGGCAGCCTATGGGTTTCCCCGTCCTGGAGGGACGATTGAAAATAGCCCAGCGATTTATCGCTGGGTTCGCAACGCGATCAAAACATGAGTCCCAGAGGGACGATTGAGCGAAAAAAATCTCAGTCGTCCCTCTGGGACTTTCGGTTTCGATTGCTTCTTACCCAGCGATAAATCGCTGGGCTATTCTCGTATGCCCCTCTGGGGCAGAAACTCCCCAAGGTCACTTATTGTGGCTGGTCTCCGACCCCGGTTGTGGCCGGTCTCCTGACCGAGCCACACTGGCTGCGCTCAAGCTGCCCGCCGTGCCGATGTTGTCCATCGAGAGGGCATCGACAAGATGTCTGGTCCGTTCTCCTGCAAATCGGTTCCAGCCTGGCCGGAAAGGGCCGTTTCCCCAGCAAGTGACAAAGAACGCTTTTGCCGCCGCCTCCGCCAACGATAGCCCAGCAGCCCTAAACACACGCCGCCGAGGAGGGCGAAGGTGGAGGGTTCGGGCACTACACTGATCTCGCCAGTCAAATACAGGTTGCTGTCGTTCCACCTCAAACCATTATTCAATTCCGGCAAAATGGTCCGTACAAATTTACCGTCTGTCTTTCCGTTGAAGATATGGAAAGTATCACCGACGGACGGCGTAAAATCGCCCAAAAGTTCCCCGTACAGTGTGCCGTTGAGTGTGGCCAGCCCGGATATGTCGAGTTGATCGTACATACCGAACGTGTCCCCAGCAAACTCCATGATTAAAACACTGGTAGGATCGAGCAAAACATTCCCGACCGAAACAATAGCCGGGCTATTGCCGGGGCTATAGATTTTGCCGTAGTGAATGTTCCCCGTGGTAACACCACCCCCCTCTACGTCTTGGGTGAAGGTTAGCCACTGGTCGCCGCCTGGGCCGTTGACTACGCCGTTATTGACGAAATCGCCATTGATCTTGGCGTTGCCGGTAGCCGTCAGGATTTTGGTCGCGTCCACGGTCGCGGCGTTGCCAAGTTGTGCCCCTTCGAGAGTGGTCAGGCTCCCGCCGTTGCTAAGGTTCGTTTGGCTGCCGAGGATAGCCGTATCGCTTGAGAAGACCGCAAAAGCATTGCCGCCGATGTTGAGCGTGCCTCCGACGTTCGCGCCGCCACCCTGATTGAACTGGCCAGATTGTGATGAACTGCCAATGGTAAGATCATCGGTTGCGGTTACGGTTCCAGTTCCTGTTATGGCTCGCTTGACACTTACGCCCGCCTCCAAGGTCCCGCCGGTAGCCAGCGTGATGCCGCCGCCACCGTGCGAAAGTCCAAACGGAGCGGCCAACGTGCCCTGGGCAATCGCAACCGAACCCGTCGAACTTAGGAGCTGTTCAAAAATAACTTAGCCGTTTCGTTTTCGTGGACTTAGCCATTCCCAAAGAAACCCCGGAAAATACGAAGATGCCTGGATATAAACGGCTAAGTTATTTTTGAACAGCGACTTAGCGTATTGGCTTCAGGCAAGGTCAACCGACCTGCCCCGCTCTTGGTAAACCCGCCCGATCCGCTGATCGTGGAGTTCAGCAGTAATGCCCCGCCGTTGATCGCGAAGTTGGCGTTGCTGGCAAGCGTCGTCGGCATGTTGATCGTCTGCGTCCCGCTGCTGACGGTGAGAGTCGCCGTACCCGTGCTGCTGTTGAGCGTCAGGCTGCTACCGGAGAGCGTGTAGCTGGAATTACTGAAGCTCAGGGCCTTGAGACTTGGGCTGGTTCCGGTCAGGTCGATTGCGGTAACCGATCCTGAGCCGTTGAAGGTTGCCGTATCGGTATTTGCAAAACCGGCAAAGGTGCCGGGGGCGGCGTGGATACCGGAGCCATTGCTATCGGTCCAGTTGCCGGTAGCACTCCATAAACTGCTGTTGCCGTTCCAGACACCGCTACCAGAAAAAACCTGGACGCTATAGTTCACCGGCACGTTGATCGGCGACTCGCCGGTAAGACCTTCGCGGCTGGTCGTCAGCGTGACCGTGCCATTGAACACGCCTGCCGTGCCGGCCGTGCCGGAAAGAACACGGTTGTCGGTCACCAACGCACTGTTGAACGTGGCGTTACTGCCACCGTTGATCGTGAGAAAGCCGTCGCTGCCGTTGGCCACGGTCACGCGGGTATACTGGCTGTCGCTGCCGGTGGTGGAGAGCGCGATACCCTGGTTCAGCAAGGCCCCACGGTGAACCAGGCCGAAGCTCGCTGAACTGGATGTCACCATGCGATTAGCGACCACCGTCCCGGTCACGCTGATGGAAATCGGGCCTTGAGCATTGCCCTTTCCAGCACTTGCACTGCTGGGACCGTAGCCATCGCCTGCATCGCCGCTATTCTGTACCTGAACCGTGCCGCTATATCCCCCCGTGGCGTTAATCAATCCAACAGTGACGCTGCCCGAAGGCGGAATTGCCCCCGGGCCATTGCCATTAGCCAAGGCAGTTACGCCGCCGCTCGCCGAGGACGAAAAGCCCGTTGCACTGGTACCGCCGCTAAGGCCGATCGTGATGTTGTTCGTCGGTATATGATTCAACATGACGCGGCCGAAAACCAGACTCGAAGATGAAGCAGACAGAATCGAGTTATTTGGTAGGCCGGAAATCAGGTCGAGTTCAGTTGGGTTATAGGCCAACCTGTAACCGGTCGGAATACCGCTGATCGTGGTGAACGAGCCTGAAAGCGACAAGTACGACATCAGCTTGATGGTCGAACCGGCGGCTGTGCCCGAGAGATTCAGCGTACCATTCAACATGGACGTGCCGAGGTTCTGCAAGAGATTACCGATCTTCAAATTCAACTGGCCACCATTCGTTACAGTTAATGATGCGATCGACTGAGATCCAGCAGTGAGATCGAGCAGTCCTCCGTTGATGGTCACGGCAGAATTGGTCGAAAGCGTGTTGACAGCTCCGGCGATCAGCGAGCCTGTGTTGATCGTCGTTGCTCCGCTATAACTGTTGCTGCCCGCTAGTGTCAACGTGCCGATGCCAATCTTGGTCAAACTGCCAGCTCCCCCTAACGCACCAGCGTATGTGGTGCTAGCGTTGTTATTACCTACGCTTAGCGTCACTGCGACGGATGCGGTATTGCTCAAGTTGAGAGTACCTGGGCCAGACAGCCCGCCGAGGGTTGCGGAGGTTAGGGATCGGAAGCTCAATCCGCCGCTGCCGCCGATCTCCAGCGTACTCTGTTGCAAGGCCAACGTATTGCCTAGAGCGAGCGAGCCGCTGCTGATTACGGTATTACCGCTGTAAGTATTGCTGGTTGGCAAAAATAGTGTGCCATTGCCGATCTTCGTGAGGCTGCCTGGGCCGGAGAGGGAACCGGCGAGGGTCAGGGTGTAGCCGGCAGTATCGAATGTGGCCCCACCTCCGCTGGTGCCGAGCGTCATGGGGACGTTGGTGGAAAAGTCGCGGATGACCTTGATTATCCCACCACTGAAGTTAAAAACAGCCGTGCCAGAACCCTGGTTCAGCGACGGCAGGATCAACATTCCGCCACTCAGGTTGTATGTTCCACTGCTGCCAGCATAATAACCGAGACAGAAGATGCCGGAGATTCCTGGTACGGTATTGGTACCGCCAGATTGTGTGAAGGTTCCCGTACCGGAGTAGCCCACGTACTGCGAAGGTGAAGATATCACACCACCCGTGAGGCTGTAAATTCCTGTGCCTTTGACACTACTTTCGCCGAGCGCGAGCATGCCGGGGGAGTTAGTTCCTCCGGATTGCAGGAAGGTTCCAGTGCCGTGGCCGCCCACCGCCAGTGTTCCCTTCGGGCTCAACAGGCCGTTCTCGCTGAGGCTGTATGATCCACTGCTGCCGGCGTTTTGGCCGATAATAACGTGATTGATGGTGGAGTTAGTTCCGCCCGACTGCGTGAAGTTCCCTATGCCGGAACTACCCACTATCTCCGAAATTGTGGACATCTGTCCGCCTGTGAGGCTGTAAGTTCCGTTGCCTCCGGTGTTGTAGCCGAGCCAGATGTACTGAATGGTAGAGTTGGTTCCGCCCGACTGCGTGAAATTCCCTGTGCCGGAGTAGCCAACGTACTGCTGATATGAAGATAATATCCCGCCGCTCAGGTTGTAGGTCCCACTGCTGCCGGACTCGCTACCGAGGTAGGGCGTACTGGCGGAGTTAGTTCCGCCGAATTGTGCGAAAGTTCCCGCCCCGGAGTAGCCTATGTACTGTGTAGGTGAGGAGAGGCTGCCGCTCGTCATTTGCACGTTTCCGCTCCCAGCACTGTTGCCAAGGGAAAGCGTAGTACAGACTTCTCCTGACAGAGTGATGGCCACGGTCCCGCCGTTGACAATATAGGCGGTGTCATTGCTGGTCGGTTGTGTCCCGCCCCAGTTCAATGCGTCGGACCAGTTGCCCGATTGTCCTGCGGGTAAAGTCCAGTAGACATCTGCACAAACCCCCAACGATGCCACCAGTAGCACTATGGCCACAAAGCTCGTAACGGGAACGGTCAACGACCGAGCAGCACAGTAACTGCTTCTCATGGAAAACTTACTAAACATTTACGTCTCCTCAAAACAGTCTTTCGTATCCACATCCAACGCCACACACCAATCGAAACTCGGGCTACGTCAGCCTTTGCCACGGTGGTAAAAATTTCAACCACCCGCCAAGATGTCAAAACTGCTGTAGGTCAGGCTTTCCAGCCTGACAGTGAACCGGGCAACGTCAGGCTGGAAAGCCTGACCTACTTGAAAAATTTCGGGTAAGCGGATCGGGCGTTTGTTTTCGTTTCAAGAAACGAAAAAGGAGCGCCGGAAACCAAGACCGCTCCAGACACCCTCGCTAAAGGGGCAAGTGAACAGCACCTGGCCCGGCACTCCTTTCGGAGCGCGGGTCCAAGCACTGCTTCACTTGCAAGAGCCTTGCGGCTCAGGTTAGCGATTTGTCGGGAAGCAGAACTTTGACGCCTACGCGTCGATCAAATTGTCTTCAGCGGCCGTCAATCGGCCGGTTTTTATCTTTACATTACGTCTCCATCGCAAATTGAATCTTCAAAACGGGCATCCTAGCCCGCGTGAGGTCACGGAAGGCTTGGGCCAGTCTGACAGTTTACACCGAACATTCCAGAAAACAAGTAGCCCCGCGAAAAAATTTTGCTTTTCCGGTTTTGGGTGCGGAAAGCGGGTGTTCGTGCCGAACAGCCCATCCGTTCATCCAGGGAAGGGACGCAGGCAAGCATCTTCACGGCCATTTATGGTCGTTCCCGGCGCAGCCGGTATTCGGCCCGTGCTTTAGCACGGGTTTTGGATTGGCAGCCATTCCCCCCGCGTCCCGACCGCCTACGGCGGTCGGGACGCGGGGGGGGAGGGCTGCGGTTTTGGTCGTGTTACCCGTGCTGAAGCACGGGCCGAATACCGCCTATGGCGGAAAGGGCCATCAATGGCCCTGGGTTGCCGCGCAGCAACATGCGAAACGCATCCAATTCCACGAATTCCCGGAATGGGACGCAACGCCGTTGGCATAGAAGGTTTCGTGGATACCGTTCCCCAGGGTAGCCGCTGCGCGACAACCCTGGGCTAGGGGACATAACGCCGTTGGCGTAGGGAAATGGGTGGCGGCGGGGGCGGGAGACCCGCGCCGAACCGGGGTGGTGTTCGTGCCGAAAGTCCAGCAGTTCATCCAGCGTCCAGCATCCAGCGAATGGCGTAGGCGGTCGCCGAGCATCTTTACGGCCATTCATGGTCTTTCCCGGCGCAGCCGGTATTCGGCCCGTGCTTTAGCACGGGTTTTGGATTGGCGGGCATTCCCCCCGCGTCCCGACCGCCGTAGGCGGTCGGGACGCGGGGGGAATGGGAGGCGGTTTTGGTCGTGTTACCCGTGCTAAGGATCGGCGCATCAATAACTGTCGTGTTTTGCCCAATCGCCGAGCGGAGGGCGGACGGCACACAGAGTGTGCCTGCTACTTTTCTTGATTCGCCGATCCTAAAGCACGAGCCGAATACCCTCTGCGGCAACCAGGGCCATCAATGGCCCTGGCGATATGCGACCTCACTCTTCGCTACATTGCCGCGAGCGTATCGATCAGTTCTTCTCGGCAGCCGGGACGTAGTCTCTCGGCGGGCAGGGAATCGAGATACTCCAGCCGCGGCGCAAGACCGCAGCGGTTGGCAACCTGGATATTAAGCCCCGGCCGGGCATTGGCCTCCAGGACGACTGGACCGAGGTTCGCATCGACGACGAAATCGACGCCGATGTAGCCTAGTTCCAGCCCGTCGGCCAGCTTCATCGAGGCTTGCAAGAGATTTTTCCAGAAAGGGATCTGAACGCCGGCGATCGAGTGGCCCGTATCGGGATGCGTGGCGATCGTGCGATCCATGCAGACACCGCCGAAGGTGCATCCGGTCCGCAGATCGACGCCCGCGCCGGCCGCGCCCTGGTGCAGATTCGCCTTGCCACGCGAAGTCCGCGTCGGCAGTCGAACCATCGCCATCACCGGCACGCAGCGATAGAGCACGACGCGGATATCCGGCGTGCCACCTTCGCTGATGTTGACGAAAGCATCGTGGCGGACAATTCGCTGCTCGATGATGGCTAGGTCAACTTGCCCTTGCAGCGAATAGAGTCCGGAAAGGATCGCCGAAATGTGATAGCGGAGGTCGGCCAGCGTGTAGCGTTCCCCGCTGGAAGTGAAAAACTCCTGACCATCGTGCTTGGCGACGACGATGATCCCTCGGCCCCCGCTGCCCGCAGCCGGCTTGATCACGAATTCCGGTCGATTGCCGGAAAGCTCCAGAAACCGTCCCACGTCGCCGTTGCTTTCGATCAGGGCATAGGTTTCCGGCACGGGAATGCCCGCAGTCTGGCAGATGCCCTTGGTCAAGTGTTTTCCATCGACCCTGGGGTAGAAAGCCCGGCGGTTCAAGGGGAGGACGAAATGTCCGTTCCGGCGATTGATGCCGACGATACCCGCGCGTTTCAACTCGCTCGGCCATGCCCAAAATCGCCATGAAGAACATTGCGCCATGCGGCTATTCCTTGAAAGCTTCGAGGCTCGTGCCCATCCATTCCCTACGCCAACGGCGTTATGTCCTCTAGCCCAGGGTTGCCGCGCAGCGGCTACCCTGGGAAACGGTATTCACGAAACCTTCTACGCCAACGGCGTTGTGTCCCATTCCTGACGTCGGCCATTTTTCCGCGATCCAATTATTCGTGCCGTCCTGGGGACACAACCCCGTTGGGGTAGGGCCTTATTCTCTCCTGTTCCCAGGGTAGCCGCTGCGCGGCAACCCTGGGCTAGGGGACAGAATCCCTTCAGGATTCCAATCCACCCTACGCTTGCTCTGGTGGCCCAGAACCCGGCTCCTCCAGGTGATTCTCGCTCGGGTAAACCAGATCGCGGAAACGTATCAGTTCTGTCAGGCGGTAGCCCGTGTAGCGTCCGATCAAGATCAGGGCCACGACGGTGAAAAAGTGTAGTTCGGGATAGTAAAGCAACAGATTGCCGAGGCTCGGCGAGCTGAGCAGTAGATAGATTGCCAAGGCCACAAACATCGTGGAAATTAGCAGTCGCACGGCCTGGAGGAGCGAGTCTTCTTCGCTGGTGACGTAGAACCGCTCGACGAGATTTGTGAGGATCACCATCGGCAGCAGCACCGTTTTTCCGGCCGGTGCCCAATCGAAGAAGTTCATCACGGAAATACCCAGCACCATGAGCATGACAACCATGGTAAGAATGATGCCTAAGCGGGGAACGAGCAGGAGCTTGAGCCGGTCCAAGAGCGTTCGGCTGACGAAGCCCGTGGTAATCACGACGAAAAAGATGCACAGCCCACTTTGCCAATCGTTGTAGACGAACGCCAAAGCCAGCAGCGTGGGCGTAAACATGCCAAAAGTGCGAATGCCGATAATCGTGCGGACCAACGCGGTAAGCAATGCCCCGATGGGCAGGATCAAGACCACTTTGATCGGCTCGTGCAGCTTGCCCGGAAGGCGGCGAAGATCAAGGATCCCCAAGACCGTGCGGGTCGCCGGCGGAATACCTTCAATCGAGTACGAGGTCACCAGATCCGTGGAATTGGTGGCACGAATCAACTCGACACTGTCTCGCCGCACGGGGACGATGTTGTAGTCCAACTCATGAAGGGAGCCGTTTTCCGGATCGTACGGCACCCAGCGTTCGACAGACGGTTTTTGTGGATCCGTGACATAGACTTCGACCCACGTTCGCGGCCGAATGTTGTTTCCCTTCTTGATCTCGAACCCCGTCACTAGCCGCGCGGGAATCTTGGCGGCCCGGCACAAGGTAGCGAAGGCTCGGGCGCGCCCCAGCGGCGATCCCTTCTGATTATGAAGGGCATCATTGCCGGTATCAGGCCCCAACTCGCCCACGGGTTCGATTTCGCGGATACACTCCCGGAAAATAAGGTCAACCAGTTCCTGCGGCTTGGGGTGGTTATCGCGGAGCCGGTTGACCATTTCCTGGGCCTTCGTGTCGGTCGCCGTCATGCCCTTGGAATCAGCTAAATACGTGGTGCGGTCCTTGGGAGTCAGTGGCAAATCAGACGTATCCTGCCGCCAATCGCCTTTTCGGTCGAGCTGGATGCGAAAGGAAATCGTACACTTGAGTTGCCCCGCCTTGGTGGTTCGAAACACGATGTCCTTGCGGTTGGCGGCCGTGTGGACACGATTCCGAACCAGTTCCATCTCCGGAGCGTCGATCTCCTGCTCAAGCACACGGCAAAAGCGGGTCGTCTCGGGAAAGGCCGCCAGCAAGCGGACATCAGGCATAATCACTCGGCCATCGGGCTTCCTCGCATGAAAGTCGGCCTTGTAGGTCAGGCGATAGTCGCTGTCCCCGGCCTCGAGATTAAGATTAAGCCGCAAAATGAGGAAGGCAACCCCAAGGACCAGGAGGATCAGGATTGCCCATACGGAACTCGACTTGCCGGTCACTTCGGGAGCCTCCCTGTCCGCTCGGCCGCGGGCACGACCTTCAAATGCAAGACGACGGATTCGCCTGGATTCTCCTGCTCGGGACAATAAACCAGGTAGAGTACTCCACGGATTCGATCAATGCGCACGGCAACTCGCTTGGCATCGCTCCGCGACGGTTCCAGTTCGGCTAGGTCGCCATGGGCCACGCCTTCCGGCAGCGGCAGACAAAAGAAATAGACGGGCGAGATCCTCTTCATCGTCTCGCCTTTCTCGGTCTTCATCAGCCCCGCGGTCTGGCTGTTGGGAAACATGCTGGCCACATATTTTTCGCTGCGTGCATCGGGAAGCCGCGACTCGGGCATGCGAATTCGCAACGTGTCGTCACCGATCCACTCCGCCTGGACGGGTGCTTGCCTCGGCTTACCCAACGGAGGCAGAATATGCAACTCGGGATCGCCCCAGAGCCGGAAACTCAACGCCGCGCGAACCGCCTTGGCCTTTTCCTTGTACCCGCGGCGGGCCTTCAGTTCTTCGACGCAAAAAATATAGTTTTGGGCATCGCGGAGCATCTCGCCCAACGTGCAACCGCGATACAGCATCGAGCTCATCGCCGCGTTCAGTAAGGCACTGCCGCAACCGCTATGGATTGGAGTCATGCTGCCGATCAAGGCCACTCCGCCCAACTCGTCCAAACGCCAGAGCACGGCGTCGTCCATCGACTCGCAGCTCTGCAAAATGACGATGGGAAGCCCCGCCAAGGGGCCTTGCAAATGCCGGGACACCGGCTCGGCCATCACGACCCTCGGAGCCGGCAGCGGAGCCACGTCCTGATCGATGGTGCGCTTCGCTCCTGCCACTCCTTCCAGATCCTCGTCATCCAACGGATATTCCTGTGCCTGTGATCGCCGCAGCACCGGAGCGTCGATCAGATCCTGATAGGCGAGATGACCTTCATATAGAATCAAATTGGCGGAACGGGCCGCAGTGAGAATCTCCGGCGAATCGGTCAGCTTGCCATAGAACTCATCGACATGCACACCGAAGTTTTTGAACTCGGCCGCCGTCACGCGACTGATCGTTTCGCATAGCGGCAAGGATCGCCGCGTGACGCCGGAGTTCGCAACCATCAACAGCCGCGGCGGACAGTTGGCCAGCAGCCGCTCGCGCAGCAGCCCGCGGACGAAGAAGACCGAGGAGTCCCCCAGCGACTCCAGAGGAATCCGGCCGACGCCGAGCGTGGCCAACCGATCGGGCTGGGTGGGAACGAATGGCTCCGTGCGGACCATATAGTGCGGCGGTGGAGCGGGTACTACGGCAGCAGTTCCGCCGGACATCGTGGTTCCGCCGGACACAGCAGGGATTCCGCCGACAGGGATTGGTTGCGGAATTACTACGGGCGGCACCTCGTGGCCATCTTCTCCGCTGGCCGTATCGAGTTCCGTAAGACGATATCCGATTGAAGCGTAGTCAGCCAGAAGGGTCACCGTCCGCGGTTGCAACGACTCGCGACGTATCAACTGTTGCACGTCGGCCTCAGCCACGCCGGCGGCTTGGGCATGTGTCAACACCACCGGCGCGCCCCGGGCGGAACTCAGGTAGGGAGCGAGCCAGGCCGTATGCCCAACCTTTGCCCGATCATCCGGAGCACGAGCGATGATCACATTGCGAACCTTGTCGGCTCCCAGTGCCGCGATCAGCCGGTGTTGTAACGCCTGGGGCGGTAGGATCTCAGAGGAGAGTGCGTGCTGCTGAATCCATTGAGGCGATTTTTTTGGATCGCTCACCGCAATAAGCATCCGCGCGACGGACAATTCTTTCAACGCCGCCGAGACTGCGGTTCCCGCTTCATTCTGCTCACAAAGCAGGATCGGCACCCCAAGACCCGCAGCCAACGCGCTGCCGAGGATCACGGCCTCCGGATCGTCGGCCATCGCCACAACGACTTCGCGCGAGTGATTCCAGAACCGCTTTGCTACCGCCGCGCTGGCCGCGCTGGGATCGCAGCCGATGCACAGCAACTCAGGCGTTCGTTTTTGCAACGTGGCACCGAGCTTCAACGGATTGGACGTCACTAGCACGATCGGCCGCCGGCCCGGGGTGAGAGAAAGCAACCATTCCGCCTCCCGTGTCGGCGGACTGGTGAGTGCCATCACCAAAGGGCTGGGGCCTGATTTCCGGAGATGAGCGGCCACCGGCGCCACCAGGGCCAAGGTCCAGGGATAGTTTTCCGAGGCCATGATCCAGGGGATATCGATCGTTGCACCAGCCACTCGCCGTTCCGCACTCGCGGTAACTTGCGGTGACTTCGCAGCGACCGCCACGGTCCCAAAAGCGATGGCGACCGCGATCCACGCAAAGAGGGCCGGAATAACGGACAAACGACCCTTCCAGTTCTGTGTTCGGAACGGGAATAATTGTAGGCAGTTCATTGAGATCAAGCTCCTATCCTCCATCCATGATAGAAGAATAGCTTTTTTTGGGGGGAGTGAACAGGCGGGGTCGGCTTTGTTGGGCGTGGACTCAATACGGACAAAGTCCATTTTCCTGCTTCCTTACTGGTAACGCAAGGGCGAAAACCCACTCGGGTGGTCTGTCGCGAACACAGAATTAGCAACAGGTGTACTGTTTTTATTCCCTCGTCTTCCACCCTCTTGTTCTGCCCCGCTCTCTCCTCACAATCGCAATAAGTTTTTCGGTGGAAATATCCGCCTTGATCGAGGGAACGTCCAGGGGAGACTTCGGTGCTGCCTCGGGCGTCAATGCAAATGTTCTTCCGTCTTGCCGACGAATCAAAACCTTGCCCGTCGCCTCTGCTTTTTCGAGCACCTTGGCGAGCTTTTGTCTTGCTTCGGAATACGTGTAGACGTCCATCTCACACCTCGATTAGGTTCACGCCAATTCTGGTTGCGGCGCGCCGTAGGGATACGTCCAGAGTCAGCAGTGGCGCGGAATGTCGCGAAGCACAATCCAGGAAGTATGCGTCATGGGCATACATGTTTGTCCGGTTAGCCAGTGACAAAGCATTTGCTAAGTCGACATTTACAAACCGCAAGGGAATACCGTCCAAGATTGCCAAACCACGGTGAGCATCCTGAAGCCGCATCCGGTGCTGCTTCAGCATTGCCGAGAAGGCATTTCCGACCTCCCACGGGATCGAGCCTGGACCGATGAGTGTGTGCCCCATCGTCGCCTCGACAATACGGTCCCTCTCCGGCTCCGCCACAATGACGGCAATCAGTGCCGATGTATCAATCACAATTTCCATGAGCGAGCTTTCTCAAAGACAATTGTACAATGTTCAGTCGGGATGTCAAGAGAAGCCCCCCCCCCTTGTTGCCACCATGGAACTGGTGAGAAGTAGCCCCTCTTCGACAAGAGCCTGCCAAAAAAATCTACGGCGAAAAGTGCCATCCAATGGCCCTGGATTGCCGCGCAGCATCATGCGGAACCCACCCATTCCACGAATTCCCGGAATGGGACACAACGCCGTTGGCGTAGATGGTTTCGTGGATACCGTTCCCCAGAAATCAGCACGAAAACGCTGAAGTTTTGGGTGCATGGTTGGGGTTCATTTCTTTCCGCCGTTTCGGCACTGCATGTAATACTTCTGGACATGAGTCACGCAAGATTGCCCGTTGGCCGCCATCTCCGCACAGCGGGCTTGGGGCGACTTGGCTCGCTCCAGTGCCGCTTTGGTTCTGGTCACGACTCCCTCCCGAACGTCTTGCTCAATTTCAGTCCTGGTCATGCCGAAACAGGCACAGATCGGTGCTGTCGGGTCTTTGGGGTAGGCGGGCTGCTGTAGATCGACCGCCAGAATAAGCCGCTCGAAACTGTCGAAATAGGCCACCGGGCATTGCGGCGACGGGCAGAAGTTGGCCGGTTTGGCAAGTCGGCCTCGCTGCACCTCGGTCAAGTACGTTGTCAGCGTCTTGTTTCCCACGGGTTCGCCTTGGGTGCCACAGCGGGGGCAATAGTCGGCGGTCTGATCGGGTTCTCGGACGAAGGCTTTGTTCATGGGACTTTCACCTACTTTTCACCAGTTTAACAAATTCTTCGATCAATCCTTCCTGCAGGCGTGAACGATCTTGCCGCCCCTCTGCTGAATGGACTTACTGCACTACTGCCACCACCGCCTCAACCTTGGCGGTGTCTGGTGAATCGAGGGTCAATGACGTGTTCTCGTTTCAGTTCCATAGATCACTTCTCCTGTAGCTGCTCCCATGTCACCTGTTGTTCACCAGCCATACGGAATAGTCGTCGAGAAGCTGGAAGTTGGACGACTTCTTATCGGTTGCCCGAAGTTCGGCAAGCCCAAGATCGAAAACTTTGCCGTCGCCCTTGCGCCGCACATGGGCAATGATGTCCTCCTCGAACATCATCCACTCCGCCCCCCCCTCTCGCCCAATTTTTAGGAGTTCATACTTGTCCGTATAGGAAGGCTGGGTCTTCCTGAGGCGTTCATACTCCGTTAGACTCCAGCCGCCATGGACATACGGTTCCTCCCAGCGAAAATCCTCAATGCCCTTCACCTCGCATGGCAACTGAAGATTGGACTTCAAGTGCTTGAAAAACAACTTTAAGGCATCCTCTTGCGTCCCCTCGGAGTCATCCCCGAGGATCGCATCCCACCGCTTCATCTGCTCGTCATACTTGCTCATGGTCTGTTCCTCCTTCTCGAATAACATTCCAACCAGAAATCACCATGGCCTTGAATTCCATTGGTTTATTGACCCTGTATTCCAAGTTCATCGAATGTAATACCCCTCAGTTTACCCCCCCATCGTGACGAAAACAAGAACCCTGGCGGCGATTCACGGAGATCAAGGCAATGCATGAGGAAGCTGCTACTTGCATTTGTATCCAGCCCAAAGGATAATTCTGGTTCGATGGGCCGTCGCTCGACAAAGTGATCGCCAAGGAGGAGGCAATACCTTGGCGGGAAGCAACCGCAGTGATTCGCGACGCGGCCATGCCATCTTTTGTGTCTATCGAGGGTGGTGCTTGACACCCGCTCGTCCAAACGGGTGGGTGTCATTTTCGATCTTTTTATGATCCAGGGTGTCAAAGAGGGTGTCAACTACGTTTTTTATCTAACAACAAATACAGAAAACGCCTTAAAATAAGGCACGCGAGAAAAGCAATAGATAGTTTTGAATACTGCTTATGGAACCACTCCCTATGACCGAACTCCCCAAACAATATAATCCCGCCGCGGCACAACAGCGTTGGTACGCGTTCTGGGAATCCCAAGGTTTCTTCCATAGCGAGCCGAATAAGGCGAAAAAGCCCTACTCGATCGTTATCCCGCCGCCGAATGTTACCGGCGCGTTGCACCTGGGCCACGCGCTGAACAACACACTGCAAGACATCCTCATTCGCCAGAAGCGGATGCAAGGTTTTGAAACCTTATGGATGCCCGGCACCGATCACGCGGGCATCGCCACCCAGGCGGTGGTCGAACGACGCCTGCTGCAAGAGGAAAAGCTCAGCCGGCACCAACTGGGCCGCGAGGGGCTTGTGGCCCGAATATGGCAGTGGAAGATCGATTACGAAAAGCGGATCCTCGGCCAACTCAAGGAGATGGGCTGCACCTGCGATTGGCAGCGGACCCGCTTCACCCTCGATCCACAGTGCGCCCGGGCAGTGCGGCACACGTTCTTCAAGATGTTCCGCGACAAACTCATTTATCGCGGCAAGCGGTTGGTAAACTGGGATACCATGCTGCAAACGGCCGTCAGTGACGACGAGGTCTTTCACGAGACCGTGGCGGGCAATTTCTGGTACGTCAACTATCCGATCATCGACCCCAAGCCGGGGGAACCGAACTGCGTGACCGTCGCCACAACGCGGCCGGAGACGATGCTCGGTGATGCGGCCGTGGCGGTGCATCCGGAACCGGCCGCCGCGCTCGACAAGGCAGAAACCGAACTCAAAGCCCGGCTGGATGTGGCCGGAGCCAAAGAAAAGCCAGACCTTCAGAAGCAGATCGACGATCTTCGAGAGCGTCGCCGCACAATGCTTGGCGAATTGGAAACTCTGGCCCGCATGGCCCGCGACGGCCGCAAGGCGCAGTTACCGCTGTTGAACCGCGAGATCCCGCTGGTGGCCGACGTTTGGGCCAAACCTGAGTTGGGCACCGGCTGCGTCAAGATCACGCCGGCCCACGACCCCAACGACTACGAAGTTGGTTTACGGCAGGGCCTGCCGATGATCAATATTTTGAACCTTGACGGCACACTCAACGAGAACGCCGGCCCTTACAAGGGCCTCGTAATTCAAAAGGCCCGGCAGGCGGTGGTGGCCGACCTGGAGAGGCAGGGTCTGCTGGCCAAAACCGAGGACCGCGAGATTGAACTGGCCCACAGCGACCGCTCGAAAACACCCATCGAGCCACTCTTGACCGACCAGTGGTTCGTCAAAATGGATCATCTGGCCCAGACTGCCATGGACGCCGTGAGCGATGGCCGCGTAAAGATCCTGCCGGAACGGTATGCGAAGAGCTATCTCGATTGGCTCAGCGAAAAACGTGATTGGCCAATCAGCCGGCAGCTTTGGTGGGGACATCAGATTCCGATTTGGTATTGCAAGACGGCAAGCGAAGCCGATCTGCAAAAGGCGTTTGCCGGCCGCGACGACGTGGTCTGGTATCGCGACGAGCAGTACGGTCAGTGGCTGATTTGCGCCGAGGAACAAGATCTCGACGAATCGGCCGTGCCGGGTCACAAGCTTGTCCGCGAGCAGGACGTGTTGGATACCTGGTTCAGTTCGGCCCTCTGGCCGCATTCAACGCTCGGCTGGCCGGAGCAGACGCCGGAATTGGCGTACTACTATCCCACGAACGTGCTCATCACCAGCCGCGATATCATCACGCTCTGGGTTGCCCGGATGGTGCTCACGGGGTTGTACAACGTCGGCGAGATTCCTTTCCACGACGTGTTCATCCATCCCAAGATTCTCGACGGCTATGGTGAAGGCATGTCGAAGTCGAAGGGGAACGGTGTCGATCCGATCGATGTGATCGAAAAATTTGGGGCCGACGCCCTGCGGTTCGGGCTGGCCTATATGACCACCGAGACGCAAGACATCCGCATGCCGGTTGAGTTTGAATGTCCGCATTGCGATAAGCTGATCGAGCAGACCAAGGCCAACCGCGTCCTGCCGCGGGTCAAGTGCAAACACTGCGGCAAGGAGTTTTCCACGCAATGGGCCGAAAAGCCTGACGACAGGGCATTACCGCGTGGGGCAGTGGTGAGCGAGCGGTTTGAGCTGGCGCGGAACTTTTGCAACAAGCTTTGGAATGCCTCACGGTTCACCTTGATGAATCTGGAAGGCTACATGCCCGGCGCGGTGGAGGACACCGATCTGATGGTCGAAGATCGCTGGATTCTCAGCCGCTTGTCGACGGTCACGCAAGAGACCACGACGGCCCTGGCCGAGTACCGCTATGCCGACGCGGCGAAGAGTTTATACGGCTTTGCCTGGGACGAATTCTGTAGCTTTTACGTCGAGATGGTCAAGGCTCGCCTGGGCGACCCAGCCGCGAGGCTGACGGCCCAGCGGGTGCTGGCCCATACGCTCGACACGCTGCTCAGACTATTGCACCCGATGATTCCCTTCGTGACCGAAGAGGTATGGCAGTTGCTGGCCGAAGCTGCACCCCAGCGCGGGATCGAGCAGCCCCCCTGCCCCTCTGGGGAAGTGTGTGCGGGCGAAAGCATCATGGTTGCCCCTTGGCCGCAGGCCGACGCGGCCCGGCAGAATGCGGAGATCGAGGTCCGCTTCGCGCGGTTTCAGGAGGTTCTGAGGGCGATTCGCGACATTCGCGGGCGGCAGAATGTGCCGCAACGGACGCAGATCAATTTCGCAGTCCGCTGTGACACGGCCACGGCCGATCTGCTCAAGCCAATGGAACCGTACTTTGTATCCATGGCTGGAGCGAGGCCGACCGGCTGGGGCCCAGAGGTCACTCCTCCGAAACTTTCAGCCAATGTGGCTTTGACCGGGATGGAAGTCTTCGTCGACCTGGCCGAATTGATTGACGTAGGTGCCGAAGTCGAGCGGAAAAAGCAAGAGATCGTTCGTCTCGATGGCCTCATCACCGCGAAGCGCAAGAAGCTCGAAAACGCCAGCTTTGTCGAGCGCGCTCCCGCTGCCGTGGTGCAAGGAGAACGGGCTGCGCTGAAGGATCTCGAAGATCAACACGCAGCCGCGACTGCGGTGGTTGAGCGGTTGAGAGGTGGTTTGTCCCGTGGGGACTTATGATCGGCGCATCAGTAAGTGTCGCAAGAAAAGTAGCAGGCACACTCCGTGTGCCGTCCGCCCCTACTCGGCGAGGGCGCAAAACACGACAGTTATTGATGCGCCGATCCTTATGACAATAGCCAGCCCAGCGATTTATCGCTGGGTTGGAAAGGCAAGCGAAACCGAAAGTCCCGGAGGGAACGACTGAAAAAAGCGACCGAGGCGGGACTCAGCCGTCCCTACAGGACTGGATGAGGTCTTGCGGAATTCCGATCCCAGCGATAAATCGTTGGGCTATTCTCGCGCGCCCCTCCGGGGCAAATTGCCTCGCCCTCGTCAACAAATCCCGCCCGACCACCCCCGCACGCCGAGCCGACTTTGCATCGCCCTACCCTACGACTGCGCACGATGTCCGCTCGGCCCAACTTGCTCGTTAATCCCCCCTACCTACCGCTTCTTCCCAATGTCCCATGCCTCAATCAGGACATCGCAGCCGGGAGTCAGGCAACGGAGCTTTTCGGCAATGACGGTCTTCTCGGAAACGGTCGCTTTGACCAGCTTCCGGGCGAAGATTTCATACTTCTTCTTACGGTGACGACGACGCTTTAACTCTTGTTTCCGCTCGCTGAGTGGCACTTGGATGCTCTCCGAGTAATAAAATTGTCTAATGGACGACTTGCTACTTTAGGCAAACCCCTATTTCTACCACAATATATCCTGCCGGTCAACGGTGTCTTTCCCCTGATTCCGAGGTGATTTCGCGATGCACAATCCACAGCGGAATCATGCCAAAAACTCCAAACGAACAATCAACCACCAGCCAGAACCAAGGAATTCCACGAATCGGGCCGCAAATCAGGGCCAGGGGAATCAGTGAGAGACAGGCAATCATTCCGAATTCAACCCCCCAAATGTTCCTCACCGGGTCGCGGATTGGGCCGATGAAGGAAACCGCAATAATCAGGTGGGCAAACGCCAGCCAGTCGGTTCCGTAGGCGAGAAATGGGTAGTTGCGATCGACCACCTCAAGCCCATCGCTGACTTTACACAGCCAATGGGCCAGGTCAGGAAAAGCCTCACCGGAGACTGTGCCGGGGCCAAACCAAGCCTTCAACAAACGGACCTCCGGCGGCAGGGCGAAGGCCGTGATGCCACTGGCGGCCAAGGCGACAACGAAACCGATCAGGATCAGGCGGACGCGGAAGAGTTTTGACGGGTTCATACGACGAGTGACCGTGTCGCCACGGAAGTCTTTGAAGGGGCATGGAAGTTTGTATACTTCTACCGCAGTCCAGTCTCCAAGGTTACCTCGACGGAGGCAAGCCCTTACCGCGGTCCTGTCTCCAAGGTTACCTCGGCGGAGGTAAGCCCTTCTGACAGGGCGCGTAGTGTAACCGTGCCCACTTGGCCCAGTTTGCCGCGGAGAATGACGAGGGCAAGCCCATTGAATGCCTTGGCTTCCTTGGCCTGAAAGGCGTCAAAGTTATAAGCATCGCCATTGTCCACGGCAACAATTTCTGCCGGGCCGGAAACCTCAAATCGAACGAGATTCTTAGCGCGCGGCACCTTCCGCCCGCTGCTGTCGGCAAGGGTCACGGTGACGAAAGAAAGATCGAGACCATCGCCGGCAATCTTCGCGCGATCCGCTTTGAGCAGCACCTTGGCGGCTGGCCCGGTGGTTTGGACGACATCTTCCGCCCAAGGCTTGCCGTCCTTGGTGGCCACGACTTTGATTTCGCCCGGCTGATATTTCACATCGTCCCAGCGGAGCCGATATTCAAACGGTTTTTTCATCTTTTTGCCGAGCGATTTCCCATTGAGGAAAAGCTCCGCCGCATCGCCCGAGGTATAGACATGCACCGGAATGATCGATCCCGCATCCGTCCAATTCCAATGCGGGAAAATATGGGCCATGGGCAGTTCCGGTCGCCAGTGGGCCTGATAGCTGTAAAAGCGATCCTTCTTAAAGCCGGCCAGATCGACGATGCCAAAGTAGGAACTTCGCGCGTCCTCCATGTAAGGGTGCGGCTCTCCGAGATAGTCAAAGCCGGTCCAGACGAATTCGCCCGCGACAAACGGATTCTGATCCTGTGCCCTGAACTCATCATCCGGCGTCCGGCCCCAGGGGGGGGCGGCAAGATCGTAGGAGGTTACCTGATGGTCGCCCACATTGCCCTTATTCTTGCCCTGGAGCGGAATCTGATATTCACCGCGGGAGCTGACGCAAGACGAAGTCTCGCTGCCCAGCAGCGGAATCGTCGGGTTCCTCTTTCGGAATTCGGCGTAGCCGCCGGCTTCGTAGTTCTGGCCAAAGACATCGACGCCTTTCTGCACACCGTTGTAGCTTGCGCCACCGTGGTTGGAGCCTATGATGGTCGGTCGCGTCGGATCCTCTTCGTGACAAATGGCACTCAGGCTGGCGGCCATCTTCGGCCCGTAAACATTATCGCGCAATTCATTGACCTCATTGCCGATACTCCATAGGATAACCGAAGGATGGTTGCGATCACGGCGGCAGAGGGCGCGGAGATCTTTTTCGTGCCAGTCGGGATACAACTTGTTATAGTCGAAGGCCGTCTTGCCGACCTCCCAGCAATCGAAGGACTCATCCATGACTAAAATGCCCATGCGATCGCAGAGATCGACCAGTTCTGGAGCCGGCATATTGTGGCTGGTGCGCAAGGCGTTGACGCCCATCTCTTTCAATATCTCAAGCTGCCGCTCGGCGGCACGGGTATTGAAGGCCGCGCCTAGTGCGCCGAGGTCGTGATGGTTGCAGACGCCGTTGATGCGCACCCGCTTGCCATTGAGTAGAAAACCTTCGTTGGCGGTAAACTTGATCGTGCGGATGCCAAAAACCGTTTCGTAGCGATCGATAATGTTGCCGTCGCTTTCCAGGATCGTGACCGCGGTGTAGCGGTCGGGATGAACCGTATCCCATAATTTCGGTTTTTCCACGGCAACCTGGACTGTCGTGTTCGCACGGGTGCCGGGATCAACGGACACGGTATGGGACGCAGTAGTTGCCACGCAGGTAGGACCGTCGAGGATTTGCGTCTTCACCACGACCCTGGCCGGCACCTTGCCGGAATTGGCAAGGGTGACGCCTATCTTGACCAAGGCGGATTCCGGCGTTACCTCCGGCGTGGTGATATAGGTTCCCCAATGTCCGACGTGAACGGGGCCTGTCTTCACCAGCCAGACGTTACGGTAGAGACCGGCACCGGGATACCAGCGAGCCATGCCGTTGTACCAAGGCCCCTTTCCGACCGGCGAGTTCAAGCGAATCGTCAGAACATTGTCGCCACCAGCCTTGATGTAAGGCGTGAGGTCCAGGCGGAACGAGGAGTAGCCGTAGGGCCAGCCGCCAACGAACTGGCCATTGCACCAAACCAGCGAGTAGGACATGGCACCGTCGATATCGAGATAGAACTGCCGGCCTTGGTCCGAGGCGGGGATCTCCAAGTGCTTGCGGTAGTAGACTGCCCCCCAATACGTCCGCTTGCCGGTCTGACCATAACCACGCTTGTCGAACGCGCCTTCGATCGCCCAATCGTGCGGCAAATCCAACTTTCGCCAGTCTTTGTCGTCGAAAGCGGCTTTCACATAGGATATATCGCCCCCGAGATTGCCTTCCGGCCGCTTCCACTGCTGTGCTGGATCCTTGGCAAAGGCCGCGCCGGAAGGAAGCACCCAGTTCTTGATTTTATCATAAGCCAACTTTCCGCCCACCTCAGAAGGATCACCCTTCTGAAACCGCCAATCGGCGTTGATGGAAATCCGCTGCCGCAGCGTCACCGTTTCCGCTATCGCCGCGCTGACACAGAACGCGCCCACCAATGTAGCAAGTATTATGCTTTTCATTCAAACACCCCTCTCATGCAGGAATTCCCAGTACTCGTTGGTTTGATTCAATCGCCCGTACACGTTTGACCCGATTATGACCGAGCCGCCGGCTGTGTCAAGTTCCCTTGGTTGACAAGTTCCCCCTCGCGACAAGTTCCACACACTTGACAGGCTCCGTGGCGGGTGGTAAGAATGGTGGCACCTTTGAGCCAAGTTCACGAAACCACCGGACCCGAATCGGGGCGGACCGCGGTAGCTCGCGTCGAAGCAGCCACGGCACGCTTACCACTCTGGAAGAACACCCTGCTCATGACGAACGTCGGCCTGACCCCATGCCCCCCCGTGAACCTACCGCTGTTGCCTCTGCTGAAACAATATTTCGGTTTCACGTCGTTTCGGTTGCTCCAGGAGGAAATCATCCGCGATTCGCTCGCGGGACGGGATGTTTTTGCGCTGCTGCCGACGGGCGGCGGGAAATCGCTTTGCTTCCAGCTTCCGGCACTCGCGCGCGACGGGCTGACGGTCGTCGTGTCGCCGCTGATTGCGCTGATGAAAGACCAAGTGGACTCGCTTCATGCCGGCGGAGTGCCGGCGACGTTCCTAAATTCCTCGCTCGCTAGCGACGAGTCGCGGCGGAGGTTGCGCGGATTGCATGGCGGCGAGTTCCGGCTGCTCTATGTCGCGCCGGAGCGGCTGATGCTTTCGGGGTTCCTGTCGGATTTGCAGAAATGGAATGTGCGGCTGATCGCGGTGGACGAGGCGCATTGCATCAGCGAATGGGGCCACGATTTCCGGCCGGAGTATCGCCAGCTTGCAATGCTCCGCGACGTTTTCCCGGCGGTGCCGTTCATGGCGCTAACGGCGACGGCGACGCAGCGCGTGCGTGAGGACATCGTGACGCATCTGAAGCTGCGCTCGCCGCAATGTTATGTCGCGAGTTTCAACCGACCGAATCTGATGTATCGCGTCATCGCGAAGAACAAACCCTACGACCAGTTGCTGGATTTTCTCCGCGCGCGACCGGCGGACGGCGGCATCGTGTACTGCCAGTCGCGTAAGTCCGCGGAAAGCGTGGCGGCAAACCTGAACGAGGATGGCGTCCCATCACACCCTTATCACGCGGGCCTGACTGCGCAACAGCGATCCACCCATCAGGAGGCGTTTCTGCGCGACGAAATCCGCGTCGTGTGCGCGACCATCGCCTTCGGCATGGGCATCAACAAACCGAACGTCCGTTTCGTGGTCCACTACGACCTGCCGAAAAACATCGAGGGCTATTATCAGGAAACCGGTCGAGCGGGCCGCGACGGACTGCCGGGCGAATGCGTCCTGCTTTTCAGTCCGGGCGACGTGGTGAAGCAGATGCGGTTCGTCGCGGAAAAGCCCGACGAGCAGGAGCAGCAGTTCGCCCGCGAGCAATTGCAGCAGATGGTCCACTACGCGGAAAGCCGCGAATGCCGCCGCTCGGAACTGCTCGCTTATTTCTCGGAAACTTTTCCGCACGGCAACTGCGGCACATGCGACAACTGTCTCTCGCCGCGTGAAACCTTCGACGGCTCCGTGTCCGCGCAAAAGTTCCTTTCCTGCGTCTATCGCATCCGCGAAAAATCCGGTTTTGGCACCGGCGCGAATCACGTCATCGAAGTGCTGACCGGCGCCGACACCGAAAAAATCCGCAAGTGGGGTCATGCGCAACTCTCCACCTACAACATCGGCGTCGAACACCCACGCGCCGAATGGGCAGCCATTGGACGCGAACTGATCCGGCTCGGTTTTCTGCGGCAGACTTCCGGAAACTTCAGTACCGTGGAACTTACAAACGACGGACTTGCCGCGCTCAAGGCGCGAACGCAAATCACGCTCACCCGCCCCGTGACTGCGCCTGATCGAAAAGCTCCGCGCGTCGGCGAAATCCTCTGTGACGAAAAGCTGTTTGCTCGCTTGCGCGAACTGCGCAAACGGCTGGCAAATGAACGCAGCGTGCCCTCCTACATCGTATTCTCCGACGTGTCGCTACGACAGATGGCGCGCATCTATCCGCAAAATGAACGCGACTTCACTCGGATCAGCGGCGTGGGAGAGAAAAAGCTCCACGAATTCGGTGAAACTTTCATCGCCGAAATCGCCGCGCACTTGCAGGACAACACGCAACAAATTTTTGAAGACGACGCGCCATCCGCCCCGCCACCGTCGCGCCGCGGCATCGGCGATTCAGCTCGCGAATCCATGCGGCAATTTCGTTCGGGGAAACCCATCGAACAAATCGCCCGTGATCGCAATGTCATCCCCAGCACGATTCTGGGCCACATCGCCGATGCCATTGAGCAGGGAGAACCCGTTGACCTCGACCGCCTAGTGCCGCCCGACGAACAAAAACAAATCGCCGCCGCCTTCGACCGCATCGGCTTGGCCGCCCTCTCGCCTATCCACGAGGCACTCGGCGGAACTATCGACTACGGCAAACTCCGCATCGTCCGCGCCGCAATGAATGCACGTCCCGTCGCGTTGTGAGCGAACGAAAAGGTGAATAACGAAAAAGAAAAAACACGTCGCAGGAGTTGATTTCCATGTCCCTTCCCCAATCCAGTCTGCCGCCGGTCGTGCCTGTGGGCGGTCCATCGGCCGAGTCGGATCACCGCCGACAGCGGCGTCTGCAACATTTGACCGATGCCAGCATCGCCCTGCTGCTCTTATTGACGTTGGGGATCGTCTTTGTTACCGATCGTCGCTCACCCGGCCGAGATGCGCTGTACGCCCACAACACAAGCTCCGCGCGGTTCCTCTTCGATCCGCTGCATGTGCCGATTGCCGAATTGCGACAGAATCCGCAACGGCAGGAGTGGATCGGGACCTATGGTGGAACCGCGGAATCGGAAGCGGCCGTGCGCCGCGGACTGGATTGGCTCGCCCGGCACCAATCAGTTGACGGCCACTGGGGGCCTGACTCGCTGCACGCCTGGCCCGATGGCCGCTGCAAGAAAGGCGACGCCTGCCCCGCCGGCGGCAGAGAACACCGCATCGCGTTGACCGGGCTGGCCGTGCTGGCCTTCCAGGCCGGTGGTCACTACGATTTCAACAACGCCGAGTATTCCGAATGTGTCCACCATGGGCTGGATTGGCTGGCGGCTCACCAGCGGCCTGATGGATGTTTGCTCGACCGCGACCATGGCTCGGGTATATGCAATATGTACGAGCACGGCATTGCCGCATTTGCCCTGGCAGACGCTTGCGAAATGGCCGCGTCGCTCCAGCGCGAGCCGGACGACCGCTTTTGCCAAGCAACTCATAAGGCCGTGCAGTTCATCCACTATACCCAGCATCAAGACGGTGGCTGGCGCTACACGGAAGATCGCGATGGGGCAAGCGATGTTTCCGTCTCCGGCTGGCAGGTTCTGGCCCTGAAGGCCGCCCGCCGGGCCGGAATCAGTGAAGTCAATGAGGAGTGCATTACCCGGATGGAAGGCTTCTTCAAGAGATGCGAAGACAAAGCCTCGGGCCGGACGTTCTACCAGCCGGGCCACAATCTGCCCAGCGACGCTCCAACCGCGATCGGCATGTTGGTGCATCAGTTCATTCTCGAACAGCCCGACTCGCCGCTGATCGTCAGCGGGGCCAAATACCTGGCCAGCGAGGCGGAATCCTCGTTCAAGCATGGCCGCAAACAGCCGAAGAAAAAGCGATTCGCAGCATCGCCGGGCGACTTTTATACATTCTATAATGGGACTCTGGCCATGTTCCAGGCGGGCGGACCGCCGTGGAAGCGTTGGAACGACGTCGTTCGCGATACGCTCGTTGACCACCAGTGTGATGAAGACGAAGGTTGCCGCCGCGGCAGTTGGGACCCGCTGGGCCTCTGGAGCCCCGAGGGTGGCCGCGTCTACAGCACGGCCCTGGCCGTGTTGACCCTCGAAGTTTATTATCGCTACCGGAGCGAACGCGCGAAAGTTTATCCAGAATCCGCCCGCTGAGTGTACCATGTCCCTACTTCGATTCGTTTACTATAGCGCAATGATCTCTGCCTGGGCCGCATTTCTGGGCTGGGGTGTTTCCGAGATCGCTCGCTCCTTTGCAGCCGTCGATTCGGCAACGACTTCAACCACGGTCGTGGTGCTGCTCGGATTCCTGGTCATCGCGGTTACGTCAGGAACCACCGGGGCGGCAATCGGCCTGGGGCTGAACGTGCTGGGCGGCATGGCCAACGGCCGCTGGCGGCAGCTTGCTCGCCGCGCCCTGCCAGGGCTTTTAGGCGGTTGCCTCGGCGGCATCGCCGGCGGGATGGTCGGCGGGGTGATGTTCTACTGCGGCCTACCCCGTGCGATCGGCTGGATGGTCCTTGGCCTGGGAGTCGGTATGGTCGAGGGCGTTTACGATCGATCCTTCCGAAAGATCCGCAATGGTTTGATCGGCGGCGCAACGGGGGGATTCATCGGTGGCCTGCTCTTTGACTGGATTTACAACCTCGAACTGACCGCCTCGGGCCGGTCGAGCCGGGCTGCGGCTTTTGTCGTGTTGGGGCTTTTGATTGGCGCTGCCATTGGGCTTGCGCACGTTGTCTTTCGCGTCGCTTGGCTCACCGTGGTCGATGGCTATCGCACAGGCCGCCAGTTGAACCTCACGCAGACGGTCACCATCCTGGGTCGTGGCGATCACCTGCCGCTGCCCTTCCTTGGCCCGGCGAACAAAGACCTGGAGTCGGAGTACCTGACCATTCGCCGCATGCCTGACGGCAGCTATTCCGTTGAAGACAATCGCACGAAGTTGGGCACGCGTCTGAACAGTCAACTGCTTGCCGGGCCGACGCCTTTGAAAGACGGCGACATCCTTCGCCTGGGTACGAACCTCGTGCGATTCAACGAACGACGACACCGCATCGGGGAGGCGGTAGCGGTTCCCGTGAGCGAGGCTCCGCAACTGCCGGCCCCGCCGCCACCGCCCACGATTCCGAGTTCCGCCGACAAGGTGTTTGCACCGACGGCCAATCCGTGGAGTAGCGCACGGAAGCCGCCACCGCCGCCAAAGTAGTGGGAAGGAAAATGGGAGAAGAGCAGAAAGATCAGAACCACGAAACCCACGAAGGTTTCGGATACGGGTTCGCGGACGTTTCCACTGTTTCCAGTAGCACATCCGCAACCGCCGCCGAATCCATTGGTCCAGCTCGCTGAAGATCGTTTTGGTATCGGCCAGGCCGAAGTAGTTGATCCAGCCTCGAAGGAAGCGGCATTACCTAAAAACCGGAAGAGCCGCAAAAATCGGGTAACCGGTTGCCGCGAAATCGTGTAGAGGGACTTCCTATTGGTTGACAACACGCGAAATCGTGTATACCATTTGAGTTGTGTGTTCAATTCCTACCCCTAGAATGAGGAGTCCTCCATGAAACTGTTTGCTTCCACCTTTGCTGCCCTGGCGCTATTGGCCGCCGTTGGGCAGGCCGCCCCGTTCGATTCAAAGAACGTCGCGGCCGATGCCAAGTGGGTCGTTCACGTCGATGTCGACGCCGTCCACGATTCGCTGGTCGTCAAGAAGGCTTTTGAAACCTGCCCGCTGCTAAAGAATGACTCGGGCAAGCATTTCGACAAGATTATCGAGAAGTTCGGCGTCGATCCCCGCAAGGATCTTCACGGCATGACCTTGTACGGCCGTGACACCGACAAAACCCATGGCGTGGCCATCGTCTTCGCCAAGGTCAATCAGAAGCTCCTGCTGGAGAAGGCCGCACATGCCACCGACCACAAGGTGGCCAAGCATGGCGAGATCGATATCCACTCCTGGACGCAGAAATGCGGTCCGAAGACCCACACCGCGGCCGGTGCGTTCTACAAGCCCGATGTGCTGGTCTTTGCGGCCAGTGTGGAGGGGGTCGCCGCAGCCATCGATGTGCTGGACGGAAAGTCGCCCGGCATTACCGATCTGAAGTCGCCGCTGGGCGGCCACGTCTATTCAGGCTCGATCCTCCTGGCCCGAGCGATCGCCATCCGGCCGGAGACGCGATGTCCCGTTCTCAAGCAAGCCGAGTCGTTCCGCGTCGCCCTGGGCGAGCACGACGGCCAGTCGTTCTACCGCGCGAAGCTGGTCATGAAGAGTCGCGAGGCTGCGTCCCAGGTGAAGGCGATCAACGACGGCTTTCAGGCCATGGTTTCCCTGAAGTTTTCCGGCGATGCCGATGTCATGAAGCTTATTGACGGCCTGCAAGCAACGGTCAAGGGGAGTACCGTTCGGATCCGCTGGGATGCCTCGGCCGACGATGTTTGGACCGTGGCGGAGAAGCTCGCCAAGAAGGCCGCGGAGCATTTTATGAAGGGTGGCGTATGCCCATTAACGCAAGGTGGCAAGGGCGGATGTCCGTTCGCCAAAGGTGATAAGACAGGCAAGTGCCCTGAAGGCTGCAAGTGCCCAAAGTGCAAGGGCAAGGCCGAGGATAAGGCCGGAAAATGCCCCGCCGACTGCAAGTGTCCAAAGTGCAAGGGCAAGGCCGAAGCTCAGGCTGGAAAATGTCCGACCAGTTGCGGAAAGTGCCCAAAGTGCAAGGGCAAGGCTGAGGGTAAGACCGGAAAATGCCCCGCCGACTGCAAGTGTCCTAAGTGCAAGGGTATGGTCAAGGCCGAGGGCAAGTCGAAGTGTACTTGCCCAGACTGCAAGGACTGCCCCAAGTGCAAGGCTGGCGAGCCGTGCGATTGTCCTAAGTGCGAACACTGCTCCAAGGGCAGCAAGACGGACAAATAGCTCTAATATGAGACTTGTTGTGGCCGGTCTCTGACCGAGCCATGCCGCCGACCGAAGGTCTCCCATTCAACGGGAGACCTTCGGTTTGCTTTTGGGAAGAGGGAGTGGGGTGGGGCGATGCAAAGTTGGGATTGGCGTGCTAGGGTGGTCGGGCGAGATTTGTTTACGAGGGCGAGGCATTTTGCCCCGGAGGGGCGCGTGAGAATAGCCCAGCGATTTATCGCTGGGATCGGAATTCCGCGAGACCTCATCCAGTCCCGGAGGGACGGCTGAATCCCGCCTCGGTCGCCTTTTTCAGTCGTCCCTCGTCCTACATGCGGCACGGCATGACCTTTAAACCGGTCACCCGAATGAATTCCGCAATGTTATCCGTCAGAAGTGGCAAGCCATGGTGCAAAGACGATCAGCCCCACGGATCAGCCTCCGGGGGCAATTCGCGGCGGATGGATCGTAGGTCTTCCGAAAACGCATCCGCATCGTCTTGCAACTTGGGAAGGCCATCAAGGAACGCAGCCAAGTCGTGTATCTTCAAAGCCGACTGCGGTTGGGCCGGACAGAGATATGCGATAACGCTGTCGCCCCGTTGTAACTCGAAAGAAATACCTTGGGAATAGACACGGTTTAGCAATGCTGGAAAGTCTCGTTCGGCTTCGGCAACGGTAATTCGGTCCATAGAGAAACACCTGGTTCACGCAGAGAGATTTTTATCGCCTAGATGACTGTCTCACCTAATTTATTGTACTTCTTTTGGCAACTCGACGCTATGGATCAATCAGGCCTTGATCATAACCTTGCCAACTGCTAGCGGTGACGGCAGGCCGTAGGGTGCGTGGAGCGAACCGGCCGGGAAATGGTGGGTTGCGCACGAAGTCAAGACGCTGAAAGCACTTACCGCTGTTCCAGATCAGTTCGCGTAACGCACCATTCGATGCTTCACCCACCCTACGTCGAGCTAGCAGTGACAGCAGTTAGCAAGGTTATGATCAAGGCAGATCAATCATTACCGCCCGCCGATGCTCCACCGCCCGCTGCCGCCGATCGGCCAACGACCGTTTTCGGGATTGTCCGCTTCGGAGCCGTTGATGGAAGTACTGTCCTTGAGCCCGGCGTCTTTCTTGATCGCCCCGCGAACGCCGAGCGACTCCGGATGCCTCGCGATTTTATCGGTGAAGACCCATACGTTGTCGACGATCGGCTTCAAGTCGCGGGTTAACTCGTTGATGTTTTTCGCGATGTGAATCATCTGCTGATAGAGCTCCTTGTCTCGCAACAAAGCTCCTAGAGAACCCTGCGGGTCGTTCAACTCCTGGCTGAATCGCAGCATGTTATCGCCCAACTGGTTGAGCTTCTTCATGCTCGAATCAAACTCGCCCACCAGGCTCGTGCCGCGTTCGCCTAGCGGCTTGGTCAAGCCCTCGATGTTCTTCATGTTCTGTTCCAGCGAGGCAAAGGTTCCGCTCATTCGCTCCACCGTGGCTCGCGTCTCCTTGAGTACGGCCGGCATTTCGGCGATCGTCTGCTTGATCTGCTCGCGAAGTTTCGGATCGCCGAGAAGATCGTTGCTGGCATCCAATGCCATCTCGGCCTTGTTGGTTATATTGTTGATCCGATCCTCGTTCTTTTTCAACAGCCCATCGACGCGGTTCACCAATCTGTCGATGTCTTGGCCGGCTTTCGTAAGCGTAGTCAGGGTCTGGAGGGCCTGTCCTTGCAGGCCGGCAATCGAGCCGGTCATGTCCGGGGCGATCTGCCCTTGCAGGATGGTGCCATTTTCGAGAGGGGTCTTTTCGCCTTGGAAATTCGCGACCCTCACGAACTCTAGCCAGGCATCGCCCATCAGGAGCGAACTCGTCGCCCGGCATTGCTCGTCGTTATGCAGGCGGCGGTCGCGGTCGATCTCCGCGGTGACGATCACCCCGGCGTCGTTGTCGGCAAACTGCACGTCCCGCACCCGGCCGATGCGGATGCCGGCTTTGCGGACCGGAGTGTCGCGGGTCACGCCTGGGGCGTCGTTGAACTTGATGAAGATTGTGTACGTGCCATGCAGCAAGGGAGTCGATCCCATGAAAAGCAAGACCAGGATCGTGGCGATCAGGATCGTCGCCAAGACCATGACCCCCACGCGGAATTGCATAATGCGTTCGTTCATCATCTGCGTACCTTTCTCTTAAATTCCGTTCTGCATTTCCATCAATCGCTCCCCAGCCTCGCCATGGACGAACTGCGTCACGCGGCGGTCGCTGCTTTGCTCCAAGTCTGCCGGCGTGCCGTCGAAGAGGATCTGTGACTCTCCCTTTTGCAAACGTGGGAGGGGATACAGCATCACAATTCGATCGGCCAGTTTCAGGGCCGACCGCATGTCGTGCGTCACCATTACGCTCGTCACCAAGTGGCGGCGACGGGTTTCCAAGATCAATTCGTTGATCACGTCGCTCATGATCGGGTCCAAGCCCGTCGTCGGTTCATCGTAAAGTACCACCTCCGGTTCCAAGGCCAGGGCACGAGCCAAGCCAACCCGCTTGCGCATGCCGCCGGAAAGCTCGGCCGGCTTTTTGAACCGCACACTTTCCGGCAGGCCAACTTCCGCCAGCCTCGCCATGACGATCTCTTCAATCTCGGCGGTATTCTTGCGTGTGTGTTGCCGTAAGGGAAAGGCCACGTTCTGGGCGATGGTCATGCTGTCAAACAAAGCCGCCTGCTGAAAAACGAAGCCGAAACGGATCCGCTCTCGCGTCAAGGCCCGCTCGCCCAACCGGGCCAGGTCTTGGCCGTCAAACATCACCGCCCCCCGCGTCGGATGCAACAGGCCGATGATCGTTTTCAAAAGCACGGTCTTGCCGCAACCGCTTTCACCGATGATGGCCAGCGTCTCTCCGCGGAGGATCGCCAAGTCAATGGCGTGCAGCACTTCGTGCCGGCCGAACTCTACGCTCAGTTGCTCGATGCGAATCAGCGGTTCTTGCGTACCGGTGTCTTTGTCGGGCTTGACCATGATTCAGAACAGCTTCGGACCTTCCGGCCAGAAGGCCAAGTAAACGGACTCCAGTCCGATGGCCAAAACGACGTCGAGCATCAGGATGGCCACGAACGAGTAAACGAATGCGGTCGTGGCCGCGCGACCGACGCCTTCAGCACCGGGATCGCAATGAAAACCGTGGTAACAACTGATCAGCGAGATGGCACCCCCGAAGAACAGGCTCTTGAAAACGCCGGCAAAAATGTCGAATCCACGAACGTAATCTTGCGAGTGCTTCAAGTAATGATGCCAATCAATGTTCAATAAGTAAACGCTGTAGAGGGCTCCGCCGACGACACCCATGAAGTCGGCCATGATGGTCAGGGCGGGAATCAGCAGCAGGCAGCCGAGAAATCGCGGCACGACGAGATATTGGATCGGATTGGCGCCCATGCTTGCCATGGCGTCGATTTGCTCGGTCACGCGCATCGTGCCAAGTTCAGCCGCCATGGCACTCCCCACGCGGCCGGCCAGCATGGTTGCGGCCAGCACCGGCCCCAGTTCACGCACCAGAGAAAGATTGATCACGGCACCCAACCGAGATTCCATGCCCAATAAGTGGAACTGGCCGTAGGCTTGCACCGCCAGAATGATGCCGATGAAGGTCCCCGTCAACGCCACCACGGGCAGGCTCAAAACGCCAATCTGGTAAAAGGATGGTATCAGCGTTTCCCGACGCACCATGCGAGTCGTCAGCCACAAGAACGTGCGAAACGCAAACAGGGCGACGCTGCCTAGACCCACAAGCCAATCGATCACCACGCCACCTAAGTCGGCAACCCAATCGGCAACGGCCTGGACAGGCCCGCCGCCGGGCGTTTTATCGTCGCTGAGGGAGCCGTCTTGGAACATGGTTGAATTCGTTCGCAATTAAGGGTGTTGCCCTTATCAATCTTCGTCGCAATGAGAATGCGGCTTGAGCAAAGTTTGCTGATAGCATCAGTCGGGAAGAATGGTGAATCTAGGGGGACATTACACGAACGAACGATCTCCCATCGCTTACCATCTCCCCGAAGCACCAAAATAGCCCCAGACGTGAGGCACCGGCTGAGTTGCATGCCCGCGTTGCGGGGTTCCTTCGGGGGCGTTAGCCGCGAGCGCGGGGGGTGGGGGCATATCGTCCGGTTGTTGCCAACTACACTTTTGGACACCCGCCGCAACGGTATTCCCGGCCGTATTGGATGCCGAGTCTGTTTGCGTTGGCATTCGGGGCCGGATCGGGTTCCCCTCACCCTCTGGGAGAGGGTCGGGGTGAGGTGTCTGGCAGGTTTGGCATTCCCCTGAACCTACTGTATGCCGACAGCCGTAACTGTGGTAGTGCCAATTGCCGGGGACGCATGGTCTTCCCGAAAACAGACAACCGGTCGAACTAATCGCCAACAATGCGAAGGTTATGAGAGGAACTGATCGCAACACCACTGAAACCTTGCCAGAGAACGAAAAAGTAGAAAAGACTAACCCAATCAATACAGGTGCGTTAGAAACCGTTGCAAAACCGACATGTGGCGTAGGCGTCTCGCATGCGTGCAAGGTTCTAAAACCGCTTGCTACTATTTTCGTCCGCAAAGTTCGTGTAGTTTACGCAAACTCACGTAATTTTGACGTAATTATCCGCAAACACACCCTTGTGGCGAATTAACATTCACCGCTATGGTTATTTATTGCGTTTCGATTGAAGCGTTCACCCGGGAATCGCCAAGGGACGCATTTCCCGACGTCCGATTTGGTGAGCGGCCTCGATCATAACCTTGCCAACTGCTAGCAGTGACGGCAGGCCGTAGGGTGCGTGGAGCGAGCCGGCCGGGAAATGGTGGGTTGCGCACGAAGTCGAGACGCTGAAGGCACTTACCGCTGTTCCAGATCAGTTCGCGTAACGCACCGTTCGATGCTTCACCCACCCTACGTCGAGCTAGCAGTGACAGCAGTTGGCAAGGTTATGATCGAGGCCTTGGTGAGCCAGTTCGCTTTGAAGTCGATTCCGTAGTCTTGTGCCCATAACTGCGTAATCGTTCTTGCCGTCTCTTACTCTTTTTTCGTCTTGGCCGGTGTTGTACCGGGCGGCAGATCGGCCGGAACGAATACGCGACGATCATACGTATTCAATACATGAGCGGCATGCATTGCCGCGGAAATTTCACGGGTGCTCATCGTCGAAATGTAATTCTGATAGTGCGACGAATGGAACGTGTTGTACAGAAAATCAACGCCACGCACGATTTGAGGTTCTTCAAGGCGACTGGCGGGCAAGGCTGAGAGGAGCCATTCGAGCATGTGCGCCGTGTAGGAGACGGCCGTGGCATAATCGCGTTTCGTTAGCTGGCCCCAACTGCCGTCGGGGTTCTGGGACGAGGATGCGTAGTCAATCGACTCGTCGATGTACTGTTTTACCTGGGCCAGTTTGCCGTCCAGTGAAATTTTGTCGTTCTTGAAACGCTCCAAGGCGGCGCAGAGTCCGAGCAGTCGGTTGGTTGCCGCGTGGGGATGCGTACCCACGGGCCGGCTCAATTCTTCGGCGACGACCCGTTGCAGCGTCCACTCATCGCCCATGCTGTCTTTCCAGGAAGGTTCCTGAACATAATTTGCCAGGGCCACGAGCTTCAACGACATATCGAGCCTGGGACGACAGGTGAGCTTTTCGTACTCGATCAAATCGGCAACCGTGCGAACGGTCTTGCCCGCACGTGCCGGGTAGTTGGCCGGAACGTGCGATTGGGCCAGGATCGCGGCCAGTTCGGAGGAGTTGTTCTGATAGCCGTAACCGACGCGTGGGGTGAGATGCCCTTCGCTGATCGTCATCAGCTCATAACCGCCACAAGGCATATTCCAGCAGAGGCAGGTAATGCCGTTGACCTTTTGGCCGGAAGCGACATTGTCGGTCAATTCCGTTTCACAGCCGAAAGCACGGCAGAACTCCAGAACGTCAGTACAGGTGTTCTGTTGCGTGTTGAAAGGTTGGGTACGAAGGGTCGTCAGCAGTCGCCGTACACGATCGCGACGTTCGGCCATTTCCTGGGAGAGTTGCTTCACTTTCTTCGCCTCCAACTTAGCCGGTGCAGCCGACTCGGTCGCCCCCTCCGCGGGTGCGAGCGCGCTGGGCGAATCGGCCTTGTTGGCTTTGGCCGTCGGGGTCTTTGGGTTGGCGGCCAGGATCGGGCTTGCCGAAGCGAGCAAAAAAGTGACGGCAATGAATCCGACCAATGGGACACGAAACTTGACCAACATCGAGAACTCTCCTTGCATCATGCTCTGGAAAATGCGTAGGGCTATATTACTTAGGACTAGCACAGAAATAATTGCGTGTTTTGCCCACTCGTCGAGCGGGGGGCGGACGGCACACGGAGTGTGCCTGCTACTTTTCTTGCGACACTTATTTCTGTGCCGGGCCTTACGGCCCGGCCGTGGTTTTCTCGCCGGGGCGGTTGGCAGTCGGTGTTGGCTGATCGTGGCGGGGTCGGCTGATGAGGAATCCGCCGGAAGTGCCTCGCTGGATGATCGAGTGCTCTTTGGCACCGCAGCCAAACGTGTTGCCTGCCCCATAGCTGACCAGAAAACTGAAGTTGCCGCCGCAGTCGTTGGCGTTGTGATACGTCAAGTTCGACGATGCGTAGCCCTGGCCATAGCCCTTGAACACGGAGTCGTCACCGTACAGATAGAGGATGCCGACGCTTCCTTGGGCGCCGCAACCCTGGACTAAACTGTTGGCGGCCTCGAAGTGATTGTCGCCGCCGAAGACACACAAGGCGCCGACCGAGCAATCCCAGCCCATGCCGCTCCCCATGATCGTGCCTTCAAAGGTGCTGTGTCCCTTGTCGTCGAAACAGAAGCCCTGGGCATAGTGGCAGCCCCAACCACAACCGAATCGTTGGTAAAGACTCTCCGTGCGGTCGCCGCCGTAATAATTTTTGCGGGCGATGAGTCGCTTGCTATAACCGCCGAAGTCGCGAGCAAAGCCCAGGCCGCACCAGTAGCCGCCGCCATGGGACAGATAATCGAATTCATAGACGTTGTGTCCGCCGCCGTTGAGTAACATGCCGACACCGCCGCAGGCGACCTGGCGGATGCCGGCGCCGACGCCCTGGCCAAATCCTTCGTAGCCGGGAGTTTCAGGCTTGTAGGAGTTGGTATAAAGCCCGCCAAGGTAATAGTGGTCGTTGCCCTGAATGTCGTCGATGATGCCGAAGCCCAGCGGGCCACCAAGCCCCTGGCCCCACATGCCGGCGTGATAACTGTTGCTGCCGCCGTGGCTGATGATGATTCCCAGGCCGCCGACCGCCTGACCTTGGACGCGTCGCACGCCGCGGTACGTGTTTTTGCCGCCGAACTCGACGATGATTCCGACGCCGCCGATGGCCGAGGCTTGCGCCAGATCATTGGCGTCGTAGTGGTTGCCGCCTTCCGCGTTGACGATCATCGAGACGCCTAGAATCGCCCCGCCTTGAACGGCCGGCTTGGCCGACCGATAAACATTGCTGCCGCCGAGGTTGATGTTCACCAACAACGGCCGGTTGATTGAAACGGTGCCGTCGTGGTAAGTATTTTCGTCGCCCAGATCGATCACCAAGGCCACGTCGCCGAGAGAATCAAGATGATACGTGTTCGGCTCTTTGCCGCCGATGATAATCGCACCGGCAGGCGTCTCGATCTTGGCCACAACATGCCCGGTAACCCCCGCCACGGTCACATTGCCGCTGTCCGGATAGTTCTTCAATTGATCGAGCAAGTCTGGATCGGTCAGCGGAACCAGGGCCTCGGCCGCGGTGAGCATCGCGCTGCGGTCCATCTTTTCCATCAGATCAATCAGCCGGCGGCCGGTGCCGCGGTCGTTGAGCGTATGGCCCACGCTGTTTTGCCCAACCATGACGGGATAGATATGAGTCGCCAGCTCTCGGATCTCGCCTTTGGTGAGCGGGGCGAGTGCCGCGGCCTGGGCCGCCCTGGCTTCAATCAAGGCTTGCTTGACAATGTCGAGAGCCTCCTGGGGCGTTTTGGCTTTCTGATACTTTCGCACCTCGCGCTTGGGCAGATCGAGCTTGTCGGCGATGATCGGCAGCAAGTGAGCCAATCCGCCGCGGTCCTTGAGAATTGCCGTATGCACGTTGCGCGTGAATTGCTCGGCTTCCGCCACGGCACCCAAGGGGTGGCGCAACATGTGGTCGTACCACGACAGGCGGCAGTTCCCCGCAAACTCCGAGCCGGTGTAGGCCGCGGCGGACGAATCGAGCTTATATCCGGAATAGCGTTGAAAGCGAGCGAAATTATCGTCGACGCCGCGACTGCGAACTGCGTTGCGGATTTCCTGCTGAAGAATCTCGATCATGCCCGGGGCCAACGGCTCACCGAGGGTTCCTTCGGTAGCTTCTGCAACCGCCGGTTCAGAGGTTTGCTTAGGATGAGCCTTTGATACCGATGCCGAGTTCTTCGACGCCGGCTTGCTATTCTCGCCTTGGTTTTCCAGCGCAACCCCTGTTTCCGCATGCACCACGCGAATCTTGCTTGCGGGCAAAACGGCCTTACCCGACTTACCCGATCCAGGCTTCACCGGCTCTTCACCCGAAACCTGATGGTAGGGTGTCTCACCTGATGCAGAAGGCAGATCACCGGCAACGGCAAATTGACTCCCAAGGACAAGCGAACCCAGGGCGAAAAGAAGCAGGCCTGTATACCTCGCGGTCCGTCGCGATATCACTATGCGTCTCCTTGAGCAATTAACGTGCGAAATGCACGGACAGGTATTCTAAAGTCGCTTACCCATGTCGTCAACAGGGCTTCACTAAGATTCTGCTTCACTAAGATTCAGTCACAAACTCAACTCAAGGGTTTGCGGTGAAATGGCTTTTGCAAGGCAGCCACGCATATCTCTCGGCGATTATAGGCCAACTGGCGAGCTCGCACCAAATTGAAGCCCCAACTGCGAATCCTGGCAAGATAGGCAGGTATTTCGGAGGCCAAGTGCCATTCCGGTAGCTTTAGGGTCAAAAGCATCCCCCGAATGTTGACCTCGGGATGAATCACAATTGCCTCGATGGCATCGAGCGTGAAATTGGGCGCGACATTCATGTCTGCGGTGAGCCATCGAACCTTGCGAAACGCGCGACGAGGAACTTCGACTGCGCGGCGGCGAATGTGGCGAAAGTTGGGATTTTCAAGAACCGCGGGGGCCATTTCGGCCGGATCGATGCCGATGACCTCGAATCCCCGCCCCAACAGAGACTGACTTGCACCCCCAGGGGAACTGCCGATCTCAGCAAAACGCGATCCCGGCGCGATGGGTAATCGAGACCATCGCAGGGCCTCTTCCATCTTTAACCAGGCACGGCTTACCGCATCGCGGGGCAAATCAAGGCCGAGGAGCCCGCCCGGCCAGCAGGACGCAGCAGACCTCGCCCGATGGAAACCGATCCACCACAGATCCGGATCAACCAGCACGCAGTCGGCGATCCAGTCGGCCGGGATAGCCTCTTCCTTGAGATGGTTTCCGGGCGCAAGCCACTGGGGACGAGGGCAGGCGGTCCGCAATGCCTCGTAGGCGGCAATGGCCGCTGGCGTGATCGACGGCTCAAAACCGTAGTCACCCGGTTCGGCCCGATCGCGCTCCCAGACGTGGATATGGCGAATCGGCCGGTCGCCGAGCAGATTCCATGCCTCCCGGGCAGCAATGGCCGGATCGCCATGGGGGACCTTTCCCAGCGTAAAACCGTAGGCCCGGGCAAAAACCGATGCGAGGTTGAAGTCGGGCGCAAGGAATTGCTGCTCCGGCAGTTTGAAGGTGAGAAAACCGGGCCGCGAGTAGGCGAAGCGGAAGTCCGGCCAGCGCAGGGCCATTTCACCCTTGACTGCTTTTTCCGCCCCCACTTGGCATGTGACAAAAAGAAAACGAGCTTGCTGCGGGGAGGTTGGCATGGTGAGGAGGCCGGGGTAGGGAAATTCGTATCATTCTCAATCGCGCTACTGCTTGTAGCCAAGGGTCCGTTGTAGGATACCAAGCGGATGGGGAGGGATTTGAACCCCCGGTGGGATTTCTCCCACTGCAGTTTTCAAGACTGCCGCAATAGACCACTCTGCCACCCATCCAAAATTGCCATTTTCCCGGCTGTTCTTGACATTTACAGGGGTTGAGTATGCTTAGGTGTATTGTTCGTACACCCACTAGTACACCGTACACCCGAACCACTCGTCACCGCACACCCCGTGTCAGCAAGGAAATGAACTATGTCTAGTGTTACTCACAAAACGCTCAGTGACAAGCCCATGCCCGATACCAACTTTCCATTATTCCCTCATTCAAGGGGATACTGGGCAAAGAAGGTACGTGGCAAAGCCTATTACTTCGGCAAAGTTATTGACGACCCCCAGGGCGAAAAGGCCCTGAAGTGGGCCTTGATCATAACCTTGCCAACCGCTAGCAGTGACGGCAGGCCGTAGGGTGCGTGGAGCGAACCGGCCGGGAAATGGTGGGTTGCGCACGAAGTCGAGACGCTGACAGCACTTACCGCTGTTCCAGATCCGTTCGCGTAACGCACCATTCGATGCTTCACCCACCCTACGTCGAACTAGCAGTGACAGCAGTTGGCAAAGTTATGATCAAGGCCTAGCCGTGACCGTTCGTGGACGAGACCCATTCTGTTGCCCGCTGCAACATAGCAGTCAAGCTACGAGTCTCGCGTATCTCCGCCGAGTCTGCCATCGGAGCCATTCCTTTAGTGGGGTTGAGAAAGGATTTGCATACGGATTGTGAGTCACAAGTCACCTTTATCACGCCGTCCAGAGCGCATCATCGACTCCCCGGACGAAGTACGGTGACCCAGACCCCAATGTATACGCTGCATCCCCCTAAAACGCAATAGGTTGCTTCGGTGTTGCTTCGGTGAGAAAAAGTTTCCTCTTACATTGACTTTCGTCGAAGAAACCCGATTCCGCAGCAGTGGCAACCAAATTGTGTATGTGTGTTGCCGCAAGTTATTTCTGTACAACGATTTGCAGCGATCGTTCCCAAGTCGTGCGTCTGAGTCGAATGCACTTGCAGCAGCCGATCAGGCTGTTGGCGTTCATGCCTCGTGAACTTCCATGGCGACGTAGTAGCGTGGAATACGCCAACAGAACACGCCAGTCACCCTTGACGCGTCCGAAACCATGTGTTACTGCGACCGAATCGCAGCCCTCCGTGTATATCGGAGTTACATCATTTTCTCGTATTCCAGCCGATTCCCACAATCCGTTTAACACCCGACCTGACACCCGCCAGAATACTTGCATAGGAAATGACACCACCAACCCTTTTACCGAAAGGCGGCACCCTAATGCTAAATTCTAGCACACCTCAGACCGCATCGAAACCCCGTCAAGATTTTCTGTCAAGATTTTCTGTCGAAAAGTCTTTCCTGTTTTTCTCTGTGTTCTCTGTGTTTTCTGTGGCTAAATTAAGAAAGGAAAGGAAGAGGGAGA
>Ga0194057_10000014_pt1 | contig 58697 bp, 51 predicted proteins | sample SepL4415m_MetaG_FD_155474 | JGI IMG/M metagenome (GOLD analysis project Ga0194057, IMG submission 155474) | Anoxic zone freshwater microbial communities from boreal shield lake in IISD Experimental Lakes Area, Ontario, Canada - Sep2016-L442-15m | ecosystem: Environmental > Aquatic > Freshwater... | reverse complement strand
ACAGAACTGCGATAGATCGTCCATGACGCGTCCTCCGTGACGTAACATCATAAAAATCAAGTATTTGCGACCGCAGTGAAGTCATAGCACAATACCCGATTTGATACAATGCCAGAAGGACACAAGGTATTTTCCTGGCCAGGCTGAATCAGTCGTGGCAGACTTCCAATTGCCGCAACCGTTCAGTGATCCGAGAAGAACTCGCTCATTTCCCGGGATCTTATTAACCTTTGGGAACTGTGACCGACGCCGGCAATCGGCAACAGGCGTGTGTTTGACGAATGGTACTTGGTCTTCAGGAACTCAACGAAGTATTTCAGTCTCGTGTAGCGATTCGGTCCTTGGGTGTTGGCGGAACGACCTTGGTCCAAATAGTCTGATGTCGTGTCCAAGGTGCCTACTGCGAAGACGATGTTGCGGTCAAGAAACTTGTTGACCATCTGGGTATGATCTGCCACGGGATGTCCAACCATCCGTTCGAGAAGGGGCGTAGGACTTAATCCGTAGGGATACTCATTGTACCCGTGAGCACCGGAAGGTATCGAGAAAGAAAGCCTTCCTTCCTTGCCGACTTCTGGACGCAGTTCGCTGGGATACAAAACCGACGAGGGCGCGAGCGCAACGAAACGGAAGCGTACTCCTGGCACTTTGGCAGCGATCGAACTCAGTACCGAATAACGATCCACAAATTGCGCGCCCGCCGAGTGGCCTATCAGCGTGATTCTCTTGAGTCGCGGGTAAGTCTCGGTCAGGTCAAGGAGGATGCGATCCATTGCCCCAAAGGAGCTGAGCTTGTTGTTCGGGTCGTCAGGATTCAGCCCGCCAAAGTCACCATGCTTCCAACGAGAGCCGAACAGTGCCAGTCGCTGCACTTTTCTTGGGGCGGAATCATGATCGTCAAAGCCCACGAAAATCAGGGCGACCTTGGTGAAGAGGAGTTTCCGCTCAAGGACGCGCTGCGCCGGCAGATAATAGTTGTCCGGGTTCCGCAAGACTCCGTGAATCATGACGACCGCATGCGTCACCGTTACGGGATAAGCGATCCTGTGGCGGTTGCTGTAGCCCCGCAGGACCAGGTTGTCATCCATCGGAAAAACAGCTTCAGAATCTGCGAGGATATTCTTATCACTGTCGTTCTTGGCAGGCGATGTCTGAGCGTTAGCCGCGCCCAGCACGCCCAATACCAAGGCGACCACCACGCACGGAAGTGCCGACCGTTGGAGCATGATCCGTATCCTCTTCAGAAGGTTGACGATGACTACCATCAGCGCCGCATTTCTATTTCAATCTTGATAGGGTAGATCATCCCCCAGTCCCGCCTCCGCTCGTACGATTCCAGGGCCGTAGCCAAGGATGGTTTGACCCGGTCGTCAAACCGTACCTTGCCGTCAACCCTGACCACGACACGTTTCAAGATGTTCACCATCCGAGGGTGAAGCCAGAGGGTGAAACGGGCCACGTTCCGCGTAGTGATGGCAATTGTGTTGTCGCCATGATTAACGGCGTCGATCATCGCGCCACGGTGGTTGTTCTGCCGATGCTCCAATCGCCAACTATCGAAGTCGTCATTGCCGTGGGAGACCAGTTCGTCGTATTTCAGTTCTCCCTTGGTGGTCTCGTTAAGGGTCAACCAGCGGTTGTGGCTGACGGAAAAACAGCAGAACTCCTTGAACCCCTCAGGCGAAGCCAAGGTCACATGGGAGTAATACGGGTCACGACGCAGGTCTCGGGTTGAGGCAAAGTATTCGGCGACCTTCTCCCGGCCATAGCCGAACCCGTGGTTCCCGTGATGTTCCAGGTAAACGTGGTCGAGTTTCTCGCGGCTGAGAATCTTATCCGTCCAGCGACCGTATTCCACGTCGGTATAGTGCCAGCGTACGCCACGCGCGGCGTCGTGGGCACCCTGGATGATGCACAGCGGCGTACCGCGTATTACGGGCCAATAGCCAAGCGACCAGGAGCCGGAGTTGACGACTATGGCCGCAAAACGGTCGGGTTGCCGCAGGGCATGGTGGTACGCCCCAAATCCACCCATCGAATGGCCGAGTAGGAATACACGGTTCGCGTCAATGTTGAAGCGGTTCTTGCACTCCACGATCACATCGGCCAGGTATTCGTCCGCATCCCGGAGGCACCAGCGGTAATAGGATTTGCGATTCCAGGGAGCCGAAGGTCCAACGGTAATCATATCCGTCGCCGCCAACATATCGCCCGAAGCACTGCTGTGGCTCGGCGTATCGCTATCGGGAAACCGCAGAGTCGCTTGCGGAGCCCGCTGCGAGGTGGCGGCCCCGCCGCCGTGCAGGAACACGATGAGCCCGGTAGGTCGGTCCGCCCGGTAATCTTTCGGCACAACGAAGTAGAGCAGATCCTCGGGATGCTTCTTGCGAAAATCCGCTAAAGCGAAGTGTTCCTCGCCGTGGTAGCCCGGCTTGACAGAACGGTAAGTCTGCTTGCCAAGCGACTGAAGCACTGGATCAATCTCGCCCTCGTAACCGACCAGCCGCGCCAAAAGGTTCTGGCGTTCTGCTCGACTTTCGCTTGTCAGGTACGCCCGGCAGAGCTTGACGGCGGCATTTTGATCCAGTGCCCATGTGCTGGGTACGCAGACCAATCCCACAAGGGCGAACAGAGTCCAATACACCAGGGTGCCACACTTCATCCCGTCGCCTTATTCTTCGTCATCATGAATTCGGGGTGAGCTCGGAGGGCAGTATACACAACTACCGTTTTGAGACATAGTCTTGTTCTTGGTGGGGTTGCGGTTATGGCGGCTCCTTCAGTTGTGGCACACGGATCATGTTTGCTCCTTGATTTTTGATTCCTTGATTATACTTTGAACAGAATTTGTTTGCAGTTTCAATGCAGTCCGAGCGACACGAACAAACGCTTCCAAGGCGACCGGGTCTTTGATTCCCGGCTGTGATTCTACGCCGCTGGCCGTATCAACGGCACGAACGCCAGTGGCTTGTATCGCGTCGGCCACGTTTTCCGCTTTCAACCCGCCCGCGAGTACCAATATGGGGGTTGCTTGCTTTTCACGGAATTCCTTTACAAGAGACCAGTCGGCCAGCTTGCCACTCCCGCCGAAGCCGCGGGTCCGAGGTGAGTCGAAGAGGATCATCCGTGGCAGGCAACCGAGGGACCGACAGGTTTCGAGATAGTCGAGCACCGTGCGCATGCCTTCAGAGCCGGCGGCCCGAAATGCCTTCATTACCGGCCGGCCACCGAGGGCCGACAGCAACTCGGGCGGCTCGTCGCCGTGAAGTTGAATCAGATCGAGCCCCAAGGCATCGTAAGTCCGACCAATCTCGACGGGCGTGGCGTTGACAAATAACCCAACCTTGATGATCTCGGCGGGCAACTCGGCGATAATCGCCCGCGCGCGATCATGATCGATCGCCCGCGGACTCTGCGGATAGAAATTCAGCCCGATGGCATCGGCACCCGCTTCGGCAGTCGCTCGAGCGTCTTCCGGTCGCGTGATACCGCAAATTTTGATGGTGAACATGAAAGTTATTCCTTCGGCAGGATGCCTTGGACGATACTCCGTAGCCGCTCGGGAGCAACGATCCGCACGTGGTTCTTCTTGCCGATCGAGATCAAGCCGGCATCGATCAGGCGGCGAAAGGTTCGCGAGAAAGTTTCGCTGGTCAAATTGAGATGGCTGGCGACATACCGCTTGAGGCTGGGCAAGGCCACTTCGCCATCCGCAGCCCGCGGCGCATCAAGCAGGTAGTTGGCAATTCGGCCGGCGGCATCACGAAGTACGACATCTTCCAAAAGCCCGACGAGATGCTTGACCCAAAGCGACAAGCCGGAAAGCATTCCCAGGCAGAGTGGGTGGTCTTCTTCGAGTGCCTTGCGAAAAAACGCCTGGGGCAGCAGGGCACAAAGTGTCGCCTCGACGGCTTCGGCTGATGCCGGCACTTTGAATCCGCCTAAGGCCGCCACCTCGGCGAAAGTACCGCCCGCCTCGATGATGTGCAGCACATGCTCTTTTCCCCCTGCCCCCGTCTTGAAAACGCGAACCATCCCCTTGCCGACCACGTAAACGCCCGGACAGTCTTCGTTTTCACGAAAGATCATCTGGCCTTTGCGGAACTTCGCCAACCGAGCCATCGCCGCCAACCGCTGGAAGCTTTTCGCGGGAATGGCCGTGAATAAACGACAATCGGCGAGGATTTCTATGACACTCAGCATTTGCGAAAAATCTTTCCGAATCTTGATCTGGATCAATTGCGGCAATGTGCTACAACGGTATTATAAGGTAGTGATTGACGAAACCATAGCTTTATATCAACGGAATGAATTCCGTTCTACGAACCTGTAACGGAATAAATTCCGTTCTACGAACAAGGATTTCTTATTATGTTTTGTTATCAATGTGAACAGACCTCCAAGGGTACCGGGTGCCAACAGATCGGCGTTTGTGGCAAGGAGCCGGAGACCGCCGCCCTACAGGATCTCTTGGTTCATGCCACCAAGGGGTTGTCGATGTACGCTCACCGAGCGGCCCAACTTGGCGTTCGCGATGTGCAGGTCGATCGCACGATGCTCGAAGGCCTGTTCGCCACGGTGACCAATGTCGATTTCGACCCAGCCAGGGTCGAAGAGCACCTGACCCAGGCCGCGGCCGCTCGCGACAAGGCCCGAGAACTCTACGAAGCCGCCTGTGCCCAATCGGACAAAACACCGGAGAAACTGTCCGGTCCCGCCGCATGGCAGCCGGCGGCCGACCGCGCGGGCTTGGTCCGGCAGGGCGAAGAGGTGGGGGTTCCCAAGTTTCAGGCAACCCACGGGACCGACATTGCCGGCCTGTTGGAGCTGGCTCTTTATGGACTGAAAGGGGCCGCGGCCTACGCCGATCACGCCCGGGCACTGGACTACGAAGATGTCAGTCTTTATGCCCAATTCCACGAGGCCCTCGATTTCCTCGCCAGTCAGCCGACCGATGTGGACGCGATCCTTGGCTGGGTATTGAAGACCGGTGCGCTGAACTTGAAGGTCATGGAGTTGCTCGATAAGGCGAACACCGAGACTTACGGCCATCCCGAACCGACCGTGGTCAATGTTCGACCCGTCAAGGGGAAGGCGATTCTCGTCTCCGGTCACGATCTGAAAGATTTGGAAGACCTGCTCAAGCAGAGCGAAGGGAAAGGCGTGAATGTTTACACGCACGGCGAGATGCTTCCCTGTCTTGCCTATCCGGGCCTGAAGAAGTACAAGCACTTGGTGGGCAACTACGGCGGGGCATGGCAGAACCAAGCGGCCGAGTTTGAAGCCTTCCCCGGCTCGATCCTGATGACGACCAACTGCATCCAGAAACCGCGGGAAACCTATAAGGGCCGCATCTTCACCAGTGGGCTGGTCGCCTGGCCGGACGTGCAGCATGTGGGCCGTGATCGCGACTTTTCGCCAGTCATTGAGTCGGCACTGGCTGCTCCCGGCTTCATGGCCGATGCCCCGCCGAAGACGATCACCATTGGTTTCGGCCGCAATGCCGTACTGGGCGTGGCCGATAAGGTTATCGACGCCGTCAAGGCGGGACAGATCCGCCATTTCTTCCTTGTCGGCGGTTGCGATGGAGCGAAGTCCGGGCGGAACTACTTCACGGAATTGGCTCAGAAGCTGCCGAACGATTGCGTGATCCTCACGCTGGCCTGCGGCAAGTATCGCTTCAATAAGCTGGAATTCGGCGACATCGGCGGCATTCCCCGCCTGTTGGACATCGGTCAGTGTAACGATGCCTATTCCGCAATCCAGATTGCCGTGGCACTGGCCGGCGCGTTCAATTGCGGCGTAAACGACCTGCCGCTGTCGATGGTGCTGAGTTGGTACGAGCAGAAAGCGGTTGCTATTTTGCTGACATTGCTTCACCTCGGCATCAAGAACATCCGCCTGGGCCCCAGCTTGCCCGCGTTCGTCACGCCCAGCGTGCTGAATGTGCTGATCGAGAAGTTCAACATCAAGCCGATCACCACGGCCGATGCGGACATCGCGGCGATTTTGGGAACCGCAGTGTGAGGCGGGGAATGCTAAAGACTCTCGCCACACTGCTTTTTCTACGATTCCTCGCACCCGTTTGGCGGCTGCCCTGCTTTCTCATGCTGGGCATCACCGCCGGCATGGCGTTTTTCGTGATTCATGTCTCCCGCGCAGCGTCCTACATGAGCGACGAGCCGGAGACGTGCATGAACTGCCACGTGATGACGACGCAATATCTTACCTGGCAGCACAGCAGCCACGCTCGCGTGGCTACCTGTACCGATTGCCATGTGCCGCATGATAACCTCTTCCACAAGTTCAGCTTCAAGGCCCAAGACGGCCTGTGGCATTCCACGGTCTTCACCGCAGGATGGGAGCCGCAGGTCATCCGGATTTCCGAGCGGGCAAAGCCGGTCGTACAGGCCAATTGTCAGCGATGCCATAGCCATGTGGTGGAAGAGGTGGCAGTTTCAGTTCACGGTGCCGACCCCAATCGCCACTGCTGGGATTGCCACAGGGAAACACCGCATGGCGCAGTCCGCAGCCTTTCGGCGGCCCCCACGGTCTTTCAACCACGATTGCCCGACGCTGCCCAATTCAACCAAGATCCCGCCGTCGGTGGCCGACCGCCACGCCCCGAGAATAAACCTAAAAGGAACCTATTATGACGACATCCCCTTATGTCTCACCCGATACCCCTCAGCCTGTTTCAACCCGCGCGTGGCTCGGTTGGCTGCTCCTGTTGGTTGCCGCTGGTGCGACGTTCGGCCTGGGAATCATGGCTGCGTCAATCTTGCACCGCCGTGAGGAAGCGGCGCAGAAGGCTCCCTTGCGGCCCATCGACGAGATGGAAATGGATGCCGCGCGCTGGGGCGAGAGCTACCCACGCGAATACGACAGCTACAAGCGGATGCAAGACAGTTCGCCGGCCACAAAGACCAAATACGGCGGAGCCACGCAGCGAGATTACCTCGAAGAATCGCCTGCCAACGTAATTCTTTTCGGTGGCTTCGGTTTCGGCAAGGACTACCGCCAGGCCCGGGGACACGCGCACGCCATCGAAGACGTCACCAACACGTTGCGCATGAAAACCGAAGACGCCAACCACAACCTGGTGCTCGATGCCAAGAAACCGGCCACTTGCTGGACCTGCAAAAGCCCCGACGTGCCTCGAATGATGAAAAAGATGGGCGGTCCTGAAAACTTCTATGCAGCCAAGTTCGTCGATCTGAAGGATGAGATCAAGCACCCCATCGGCTGCTACGATTGCCACGAGGCGAACACGATGAAGCTCCAGATCACACGGCCGGCTCTCTTAGAGGCCCTCAAGCGGCGCGATCCGAACTTTGACATCGAAAAAGTCTCGCACCAAGAGATGCGAAGCCTCGTCTGCGCGCAGTGTCATGTCGAGTATTATTTCAAAGGCAAAGGCAACTATCTGACCTTCCCTTGGGATAAAGGATTCACGCCCGACAAGATGGAAGAGTACTTTGACGAAAAGAACTTTGACGGCCAAGGATTTGCCGATTTCACCAATGCGATAAGTAAGACCAGAATCGTTAAAATTCGCCACCCGGACTATGAACTTTACAGCACGGGCATACATGCCTACCGCAACGTAGCTTGCGCCGACTGTCACATGCCCTATCGCACGGAAGGGGGCGTAAAGTTCACGGACCACCATCTGCAAAGCCCCTTGCACAACATTTCTAATTCGTGTGCCGTCTGCCATCGCTGGAGCGAGCAGGATATTCGCAGCCGTGTGGAATCGATTCAGGACAAGGTCCGCGAAGCCCGTAACCGGGCGGAAGACGCCCTGGCCAAGGCCCACCTTGATGTCGCTGCGGCGATGGAGGCCGGGGCGATGGACGAAGAACTTGCCGTAGCACGGCAGCAGATTCGCCATGCCCAGTTGAAGTGGGACTACATCGCCGCCTCCAACGGCATGGGTTTTCATTCGCCGGCCGAGGCATTGCGAATCCTCACCGGTGCGGTCGATCTGGCCGGCCAGGCGAGATTGGATTGTGCTCGGATTCTCGCCCGGCATGGCTACACGCAGCCGATTGCCTACCCGGACTTCAGCACCAAGGAGAATGCCTTGATGCTAGTCAAGGCGTTCGCGTCTGGGAAACCGCCGAAGTTGCTGGGGGGAGCCGAGAAGCCGGTGGCGGCTGGGAAGTAAGGCCTTTTTGGCCAAGGTTCTAGGGGGAACAAAGGGGGCTGGAGTGAATGGGACACAACGCCGTTGGCGTTGGAGGATATTGGCGGACTGGGGAAGAGTGCGATCTGACCCCACTCGGATCCTATCTTGACCCACCCGAGAATCGCGATCTATTTTTTAGCCCAGCGACGGAGAACTTCGATGGCAGCTTCCCGAAAGAACTTTTCGCTCGGCTGCTCTTTGGTCGCCTGGGCCAGCAGTCGCACGGCATCCTCATAGCGGCCGCTGCGACAGAGATGTTCGCTCCACTGGCGTAAAAGCTGTATGTAGTTGGATCGAAAGGCTTCGTAGCTGGCATCGGTCGCCAGGCCCAGGCGAAGCAACTCGGCCGCCTTTTCATATTCGCCCGATGTGCCCAGGTCGATGGCCCAGTTATTGATCGTGGCGAGAAAATTGCCTTTGGCGGTTGCGTTTTCCGGATCGAGCCGCACGGCTTTGGCATTGGCCGCAGCCGCATCGGCAAAGTGTTTTTCCGCCAGCAGATCGACGCCGCGGTTGTAATAGATCGTCGCCACCAACTCCACCTCCGAGACCTGTCGCAATGATCGCCGGTCATTCGCCGCATTGCGGGCCAGTGATTGTTTGGCCAGTTCGGCCTGGGCCATGGTCTCTTGTTCCGGTAGCGTTAGGTTGCCAGCCTGCCGGGAAGTTGCCTCACTCGGCCTGTCGAGCAGCGTAAACCACCGCGGGCAAGTCGTCTCGAGGTCGAGCGTTTCCTCGGGCAATTCCAGCCGGCTCATTGCGTGACCCGGAAGCTCCAATCCCACGGCCTTCAGTTGGAATCGATCGGCCAAGCAGTTGAATAGCACCGACGCAGTGACGCAATTGAAACGGCCGTGGTCGAGGGTCTGACGCAAATCGCTCGCTTGCAAGTTGTAGCCGCCGCGAAGGATCGACTGATGCAGGAAAGTGAACACGGCCTGCGCCTGTTTACGGGGCGTGCCGCAGACCTTGCCGGATCGTCGCAAGGATTCAACGAGCGCGTCAAACCGCTTGCAGTAACGACGCAGTTCGCCTTGGCGATCGACTCCGCCGGCGATCAGTCCGGCCTCCAGCAGTGAGAACTCGCCGAAACGGCCATCGTGGATCTGATCGAACAGTCGCTGCTCCAACTCAGAAAGATGCGGTGAGAGGATCTCCTCGCGCCCGGGCATTGCGATCCGCTCAGCGACAACGGAGCCGGAGGTGCTGGTAGCCTGCTCCGTCGCGCCGACCTGGCTGGCAAGCAGGGCAATCGCAGGGAGCCACCCGAGGTTGAAAAAGCAGGATTCCTTATTCGGTCGCATCGTAACGCCTATCGTGAAGTTGCTAAGAATCCCGTTTGCGGCAGCTTGTCGGCTGGCGGAACTTTGAACAATCACGTCAACTCTACGTTGCGAAATGACCCCACGTCAACTATTGGCTCATTCGGATCCTGAAAACGGAATGCGAATAATTGTCTACGTCTGCAGCTAGCCGGAAGATTCCAACAATTTGACTACACCTGCTGCGCAGTCGCGACACACATGGTAAGCGAGCGCAGTTCTTTGAAATCATCGCTTGCCCACCGCATGGGGTATTCGGAACATTTGCTGCAATCGGCAGAATCGCGCAACGTCATGGCAAATAAGGGGTTTTGTCAATAGACATCCGTTGAGATGAAATTTTGTCACGGCTGAATAAATTTTGGCACGACGTTTGCTACCCACCTCGTACGTCTGAGGCACTCCGTCGAAGCCCTCGCCATGCAGCAGGAAGGATTTCTGCGGCACGATCCAATGAAAATGGTTGTAATACGCTGGAAAAAGAGGTTTTGACTCTGCTATACCAGATCCGAGGACGAATTTTCGCCTTCGGCCTGAACACTTTCGCAGACGGATACGTATCAGAAATGAACGGCATAATTGAACAGGATGCTCCGAAGTTGACGGAACGCTTGGTCTCGGTGGTTTTGAGCGACGAAGAGTTGCTCGTGGAATACCGTGACCACGGAAACCGGCCGGCATTTGAAGAGTTGGTCCACCGGTATGAAAAGGAGCTGTACGGGTATCTACGGAATTACCTCGGTGACTCCGAGATGGCCGAAGACGTTTTTCAGCAGACCTTCCTACAGATCTATTTGAAGTGCGATCAGTTCGAGCCTGAGCGGAAACTCCGCCCTTGGCTCTACGCGGTCGCCACGAATCAGGCCATCGATCATCAGCGGCGTTGTGGCCGCCATCGGATGGCGAGCCTTGACCGACAGATGGGCAAGAATGAGAATTCCGATACGGGTGCTTTTATCGAGCTTTTCGACAGCCCTCAGCGGGGACCGGTCGAGGAGAGCGAGATTCACGAGCAGGCCGAGGAAATTCGCCGTGCCGTTAACGACTTACCGGAGCAGACGAGGCAAGTGGTTCTTTTAGTATATTTTCAGGGTCTGAAGTATCGCGAGGCGGCTCATGCCCTGGGCATTCCCGTGGGAACCGTCAAGAGCCGGATTCACGGAGCGATCCAGAAACTGGGCGAAGTCCTGACCCTTGCCCACAAATTGCAATGATTCGTACTCGTGACGGACTGTGTTCTTGACTGACTGTGTATTATGGCGGATCGGGTTCGACAACACGTCTTGGATTACTTGCTGGGAGCCTTGGATGACTCGGAAATGGAGGCCGTCAAGGCTCGCTTGGAGTCGGATCCGGTCTACCGACGGGCGATGTATTTGGCGAAAGGCAATATGGCCCGGTTTGGAAATCTAATGCGAGCAGGGGGAATGAGGCGAGATATAGTCCCTCCGCCACGGCTTGCTGAGCGAACTTGCGAGTTCTTGTTCACCCGACGACTGCGTTTCGCCTTGCGTTCGCGATCAAGCACTCCCCTGTCTGGTACAACGCGTTCCCGCAGCCGTTTGAACTTGGCCGATCTGGGGGTAGCCGTCGCGATTTTTGTGATCGCGGGTTTTTTGGTCCTTCCGGCCATCCACGATACGCGATTTGCCATCATGGCCGATGTTCCTTCCGTCAATCGTCCCAGCTATCCGAGCGCAAATCAGGGCGAACTTGGGCAGGACGTGCTGCTTGAGGAATTGCCCATTGAATCCTGTTCCACGATTCGGCTGGGCAACGACGCCATCGATTCAAAAGATAATCACGAAGTCCGCCCCGGTCTGCACCGCGTCGCCGACGTGATTGCCTCCCACGGCACCGCCACCGTGGTCTGCATTCGCATGCCGTAACGGTTCACTGCCGCATCGCTGCACCGAGGTTCTACCTCGATGGGCGGGAATTTGGAAAAATTCGGCAGGAGAAACCGCCTGCTGACTTATTCCTCATCCCTGGAACACGCGCTGCCGAAATCAACCTATGGGTCGCTAGATCTCTAACGATGCATTGCACACTACGCAAAGCCCTTATTTCACCAAGATCCATAAACACAAAACAGGAAGAGTGGGTTATGTACGAGACCTACTTCAACCTTACTGAGCGGCCGTTCGCTTCGATACCGCGAATTGGTCACTACTACCCGGCTGCCGTGATCGACGCTGCGCGCAATACTCTGACTCGCTGCGTGGACCGCGGCGAGGGGGTGGCGATGGTCATTGGGCCTCCCGGCACGGGCAAGTCGCTGCTGTGCCAAGTCCTGGCCGAGCAGTTTCAGAAGACGTTCCAGGTGGCCCTGCTGGCGAGTACGCATATCGATACGCGGCGTTCGCTCTTGCAGGCAATCCTCTACGAATTGAGCCGGCCCTATCGTGGCATGGATGAGGGTGAGTTGCGTCTGTCACTGATTGATTACATCACCTTGAGCGATGATTGCAACGGCGGTGTTGTGCTGCTGGTTGACGAAGCCCATCATCTGCCGCTACGGCTGCTGGATGAGATCCGCTCGCTGACTAATCTTACACGCAACCTACAGCCAGCGGTGCGCATGGTACTGGCCGGTGGTCATGTGTTGGAGGAGCGTTTTGCCAGCCCTAAACTGGAATCGTTCAGTCAGCGAATTTCTGCCCGTTGTTATTTGGAAGCTTTTCAACGGAGCGAAACCGAAGCCTACATTCAGACTCGCCTTTCGGCCTGCGGTGGTCGGGGTACCAATATCTTTCCGGCCGAGACCTGCCAAATGGTTCATAAAGCGACCGATGGCGTGCCGCGGCTGATCAATCAGGTGTGCGATCACGTGTTGTTGCTGGCCTACACGGCCGGCATCGGGCGGATCGAACCGGCCCATGTCGAGGAAGCCTGGGCCGACTTGCAACAGTTGCCGACCCCGTGGAACGCTCAGGCCGCGCCAACGGGCGACAGCGTGATCGAATTCGGCGGTCTGGACGACAGCCCCTTGGAATTGCCTCCCATCACGGGTGAGATCGCAGCCTCCGAGGAAACTATACTGTCCGCGGTTGAGATTGTCCCAATTCATACCAGCCCGAAGCGCAATCGCGGCAACGACTTAGCAACCTCGCTTCGGGCTAGTGTCAGTCTCAACCGCGAGCAGTATAGCCTGACCGAGGGAACCAGCCCGGCTGAGGGAACCAGCCAGGCGGAGGCACCCATCTTGCAGACTACGCTGGTCGCCGAGACGATGGAAGACCCAGAGACATTCCAACAGCTTCGCCACATCGAGCAGTTATTGACCGACGTGCAGGCCGAACTCCTGCCTGGCACCCAAGCGAGACGCCTATGCTACGAGCAGTTGTTGGCCGACGAGCAGGCCGAATTCCAGCCGATGGCGGCGATTGGACCGGAGGTTGAGTTGGTGTTTGAAACACCGCACCCGTTTACAGAGACCTTCGAGGAAGAAGAAGTAATTACCGATCGCTATGTTGCTAGGATTTCGCCGTTCGCGCCGACTCCGCCGGCTGCGGAGCCTGCCGAGTGCGTTGCGGTTGCTGCCTCGGCCAACGAGGCTGAGCCTGTGAGTACAAGCGAAATTTGCGAGGAACCGCTGATCCCCATGCGTATCGATCAGGCTGGAAAGCCTGACGTGCATCGCGAGGAACCGCAGTCGGAAACGATCCCCATGCCGCATGATCGCAAGATGGCCTGGAAGGATGCGCTGGAATCGGAAGTGGCCGCCATCACGGTCGCGGCCGTCACCGAGGAGCCGTCGCCACGGCCCACGCGATCGGTCGTGCCGCCACCGCGACAGGAGTTCGGCCGCTTGTTTGCCAAGTTGCGACGGGGACTGTAAGAGGCTGTCTGGAAAACCGAAATCCAGGTTCCCTCTCCCAAAAGGGAGAGGGGGGTTCTAAGGAAAGGTTAGCATGAGCCTGATGCTCAATGCCTTGAAGCAGATCGAAGCCAAGCAAACGCCCCGCCTTGCGCGGAAAGCCGCTGTGCTGATCGAACTTCCGCCCGCACTGCCAGCCGATGTCCTGCCAAGCATCCCTCTTAAAGACTCTCCACCGCTGGAGCCGGTCTCGCTGGAGGCGGCGATGGATCAACTCCAAGCCTTTGTCTCCGAGGCGGACTTGCTTTACGACGCCGCACCCGAGATCGACGTCGATGAAAGCGAAATACCGGTTATCGCGCCGGTCGCCTCCGATCCCTACACCGCGACGGCTCAACAGATTCTCCGGCAGTTGCCCCAGGATCGTTCGCAAGTGCTGTTGTTCACCAGTCCGGCCGATGGCCAGGGCAAGACGATGACGTTAGCCCGACTGGCACCACGGTTGGCCCAGGGCATGGAAGGCAACCTGCTGGTGGTGGATGCCAACTTTCGCAATCCTGATATGGCCCACTGGCTGGCGGTGGCACCAACTTGGCGTTTACCGGAGGTCCTTGCTAGCGCGGCCGACTGGGCCACGGCCGTGCAAACGACTGCCCACGAGCGTGTGAGCCTTCTGCCGGGCGGGACCGATTCGCTGGACCGAGGTTCTGGGCGGAGTGTTCAAGGCATGAGCCATTTGCTCCGCGATCTTGCCCGCCATTATGACTTAGTGGTCGTCGACGCATCTTCGCTAGCGCATCGCGGCACGGTTCAACTTGCCGCCGTCTGCGACGCCACCTATCTTGTCGTGCGGTTGGGTGAAAGAAGTCCACGGATGCTTCGCGAAGCGGCCCAGGTCGTGCAACGCAATGGTGGCCGCCTGTTGGGGTGCATAGCCATTGATGCCGTGGCGTGAATATTCGTACTTAAGGATAACGTAGATAAGGAGATACGTTCTTCCTCTTCTTCTATGCCTAATTGAAGCTTGGCCTGGGTACCCAGTCTTCCCATGTATTTCCGGCAGGCATTTTGATATGAGTGCCCCTCGTTTGGCTGCAAGCATTGCTATCAGCCTCGTTTTCACCGCGATCTTCAGCGTCGGGTTTTTCCTATCAATTGGCGGCCTTGGCTGCAAAGGCTGGCGGGAGTGTCAAATAGTCGATCAGTCAAGAAAAACCACCGGTTTTCTGACTTTTTTACCGCGGCCGTTCCGCTTCGCTGCGGAGGATGGGGTGACCGACGCAGGTTACGATGGGAAGATAGGCAGCAATTTGCTCCAAGAAAGGGGGGTTGTGAGAAGACCAGCCATCTGCCGCACAAAAAAACCGGCTTCCACCAGGCGGCGAGCCCCGCAATCATGCCCCCCCCGCCAGCAACAGCACCAACGTGGCCGGCTCGGGAACGGGTGCGCCCCCAGCCGACGGCGATCGCCGCCTGGAACTGCGAAAGCTTCTTCTCGGCCTTCTCGGGGGCGACCTGGTCTCGTGCCACTGCCGGATGCGGACTCCGGCGGCCTGGAGCGGAGAGAACTCCTTTCACACGACATTCTGGTTTGCCCGGATCGAAATCTTCCGCATGCTCCCGCCGCCCTGGTTCCGGTTCGTCTATTCCGATGACGGCTGCGAGATGCTCCAGTGCGAGTGCCAGTTCTTCCGCGACCGCGCGCTGGCCGCCGGGTTCTCGGTCCAGTCCGGCGGCTGGTGCGGCCACGGTTGCGAAGCGAAGTGGTGCGGGTGAATCCCGGAACTGGCAGACGCTCGACGTCGTGACCCGGACCTTTTTGGACATCAACTTCGACGCCAAGACGTTCCACCACCACCATTACACCCGCCAGATCAAAGTGCCTCCGTTTGTCGAGATTGGTGGCGAGGTGGAACATTAGAACGAGCCGTTCGGATAACCATTTCTATCTCGCCTTGAAACTGAATGGGCCACATTTTCGGTTAAGTGGCCAGAATCTCTAGGGAGTTTTTGGCCATCGACACGAGCACTTAGTACAGACCACATATTGCTCAAATCGGACAAAAGCAAATATTGGCAACCACCTGTGGTACTTGCGGTCGCCCGTCTGGCGGGGTAATCTGGAGGGTGTAAAATGCCTTTCGCACCCGTTGGTACGCTCAGTCATGACCTTGATCGGTACAGAAGAGTCTGGTTCCATCTCTTCTACGCTGCTTGAATGCGTGCGTTCCGGGCAGCCCGACGCCTGGCGACGGCTCGTTGCCCTTTATGGACCGGTCGTGTACCGTTGGTGCCGGCAGTTCGGCGTCGCGGCCGAGGACTCGGCCGACGTCGTACAAGAGGTCTTTGCTGCTGTCGCCGCTCATATACAAAGGTTTGAACGCCGTAAGCCCGAGGGTGGTTTCAGCGCCTGGCTACACGTTATTACTCATAATAAGGCACGTGACCATTTTCGAGCAATTCAGGGACACCCGCAGGCCCAAGGTGGCACAGACGCCCAAATGCGGTTCTTGACCGTGTGTGAGCCGCTGGAGCTTACGTCACAGAGCAGGTCCGCGCCGCGCCAGAACGAATTCCTTCAGCGCGCAGTGGAGTTGACCCGAGCGGAGTTTGAGCCGAAAACATGGGAGGCTTTTTGGCGAACTATCGTCGAACAACAAAGCCCCCAAGAAGTCGCCGAGGAGCTGAAAACGCGGGTGACCGCCGTGTATCAAGCCAAGTATCGCGTGCTTCAACGCCTGCGGCAGCTCTTTGACGAGCTAACCGACTGACGGATGCCGCGCAAGTTGTTGCCCTGACGCATCTTACCGTCGCTGACGAGCAGCAAACGATGATCGCGGCGAAAAGTCGTGTTAAATGTTTCCGTTAGAACTCTTAGAGGAATGTCGGGGCGGATACTGCGCTCACCGCATTTCAATGGTTCACGGTCTAGATCATTCGGAGGGGTTTCGCCATGTCTATCACCAATTGTCCCGATCGTAAGGATCTGGTCGATTATCTGATCGGCCAACTGCCCGAAGAGCTTTCTGGTTCGGTGATAGAACACGTCGACGCTTGTGCCACCTGTCAGGTAGCGCTGGCCACGATCTCCGATTCCGACGACACACTGGTCGAATGGCTTCGAGATCCCCGAACGCCTGATCCCTATGCCAAGGAGCCCCAGTGTACCGAGGCCCTGGCCCGCGCCGAATCGCTCGCGCCCGGCTGTGCCCGCGAGACTGAAAAAACCGAACGGTCGATGCCTTCGCAACTTGGCGAGTACCGGCTGCTGGAAGAATTGGGTCATGGCAGCATGGGTACAGTCTACCGGGCACTGCACACGAAGCTCGATCGCGACGTGGCCCTCAAAGTCTTGCTTTACGGTCGCATGGAAGACGAGCGAGCAGTTGTCCGTTTCGAGCGCGAGATGAAGGCCATCGGTCGGCTCGATCACCCGAACATCGTTCGGGCGCACGACGCCCGCGAGATCGACGGCACACCGACGCTTATCATGGAATACATCAAAGGGCTTGACCTGGGCAGGATCGTGCGCCTTCTAGGTCGGCTTGATGCGGCCGATGCCAGCGAACTGGTACGGCAGACGGCAGAGGGCCTTCAATACATCCACGAGCATGGGTTGGTACACCGCGACATTAAGCCCTCCAATCTCATGTTGACGACCAATGGCAAAGTCAAAATCCTCGATCTTGGATTGGCAAGATTTCATCTCGAATCGTTGGTCATTGACCAAATGGACGGTGGCGTCCAAGCCAGTGGCGCCGAAATGACCAATACGGACCAGATCATGGGTACTGCTGGCTACATAGCGCCTGAGCAGGTCTCTTGCAGCCGCACGGCCGATATCCGCGCCGATATCTTCAGCCTTGGCTGCACGTTCTTCAAACTCTTGACAGGCCGTACTCCGTTTGACGTTCCCATCGATCGCAAGTTGCTTCCGCATGCGGCGACTCAACCCCACAGGCAGCGGCCCTCGATGCAAACCGTTTGTACCGAGCTTCCCGCGGAACTGGCTGCCATTCTTGATCGGATGCTGGCCAGCGACCCTGCGGATCGATTTGGGGAACCGGCCGAGGTGGTTGCCGCACTGGCATGTTTCGTGCAGGGCGCGGACCTCCGGCGTCTGACCGCGCGGGCAATGTCCGGTGACAACGAATTCTCTGATGTTCACACAGGAGATTGCCTAGCCATCGACCAGCGGGACTCGGCGGCACCCGTCCTGGCGGCACCCGTCCTGGCGACAAGGTCTCGCCGCATTGTCGCCGTCTTTGCGTCCATAATTCTGGGCCTGCTGTGTCTTGGCGGAATTGCTTGGATGTTCGGCGTCAACCTTCGCATCGAGCACGACGGCAAGACAACCGAGGTTACAGTGCCGGAGGGTAGTCGGACGACAATCGGCAACGACGGGCATATTGACGTAATCCTGCCTCAGAATGCCCAGCAGCCTGAAGGTCGCCTCGTCGCGCCGACGGTCGCTGCGCCAACTGTAGAACCCAAGAAGGCGTCGGTGGAAGCCGATTCAGCCCTCACTTCACAAGAACGTAAAGACGCACAGCATCTAGAATCAATTCTCGCCGATCTACGGTCGAATAACATCGGCCAGATGAACCGCGCAACAATGTACTTGCGCCACAATCGGCCCAAAAGGCCGAACCCGGCTATTGCAAAGGCCCTTGAGGAGATCGTGCAGTTCAACGGACTTGAGCCACTGCGCGTCAACGCGATCGTTGCGCTGGGAAATTGGGGCCTTCCCGAGAACCTTTCCATCTTGAGACAAGCGGCGAAGGATCCCGGCCCCGTAGTTCAAACTCGTGCGAACAAGGCGATCAAGGACATCTTAGCGCGGGAGTAGACAGTATTTCACTAGGTTTTCCGTCTTACCATAAGAACTTGAAGGTTACTTTCATGAGGACTTTAGGCATCGCTGTGATCGTTTTTGGCGGTCTATTATTACTGGTCGCTACAAATCTTGCCGTAACCCAGTACAATCTCAGTTCCTCGCATGACGTCAGCAAATGCGTGAGCGGATTCGCTTTCGCCGTTTTGACTCTTGCGGTCGGGCTCTCCCTGTCCCGGCGTGGTGATAAGGACAGGAATCGCACATGACACCCACCACAACCTGTTACGTTGCAATGGTATTTACGTGCCGACATAATGACTGCGATAGTCGCTTCGTGTAAATGGAGGTAAGAGTAATGTCCTGTTTTCTGAATACTGCTCGTCGGCGATTGATAACTTGGCCGGCGGTTTCGTCGATGTTCCTCGCGGTATTCATCAGCCTCGGAGCGGTTGGGTGTGGCGGACGTTTCGATGCGGAGACCTCGGAATCGAATGGCAAGCCGGAGAACCCCGTGGATTCGGGGGTAGCGGCGGCGCATTCCTCCGACGAGTTTCGCACGGCCGACTACTGTACGGTCTTGCTGGCGCCGAAACTCCGGGTCGAGCTCGGGATGAATGTCGCTCAGCGGGTGGAGATGGCAGTGCTGGAAGACCGTCTGATGCCAGGGTTAAAAGGCCGTTTGTCAATGCCTCGTGGCACCGGGGGATCAATGCTTTCGGGCGGAGGCGACTCTGAGGAAATCCTGCTGCGGTGCCTCGACCATGATGGCCAAGAGGTTCGCGACGCACTCACGCCCCAGCAGACGAACCATTTTGGGCAACTTCGCGCCACTGGCAAGGTGCAAGCGATCCGGTGCCGGGTTAGCTCGCCGGCGTCGCACTTTGAACCGACGTACTTCGAGATTCTGTACACGGCCTTCGGCGAGAAGGGTCCCCTCAAGCGGCCCATCAAGGAAACCGTACGGCGAGAGGGCGGCAAGACGGTCACCGAGACCAATATCCAGATCGAGGAGAGCCATGGTGATGGCAAGGCCCTGGCCCAAATCAACAACATTTCGGACGCCATCGAGGTTCTTGGTGCAAAAAACCACAAGATTCGGAACTACGGAGCGCTCTGGCTGCTTAAAATCGCCAAGGTCAACGACGAGGACCGAGATTGTGTCGTGGCGGCCCTGAAACCGCTCATCGACGACTTCGAGCAGGGCCACCCTCAGAACATGATGGAACGCATGAAAGAATACACCTACTACGATCGAACAGGACATTCGTGCAGCGTCGGGGCGTTCTGCCGCTGGGCGGGGCGCGAGCAACTGCCGGAGATTGCCCGCCTCGGACATCTTTCAACGAAGCAAAACACAGGCTGTGTGGCCGTTGCACTTAAGACCTTATTGCGACTTGATCCGTCTGCCGCCGAGAAGCTTGTGCGAGAGCGACTCGATGATTTCTTCTTCCGCACTTATGCGATACGCACCTTGGAATCATTGAGCGAAGCTGACACCGTGCCTCAAGATGAGGCAAAGAAACTCCTGGAGATTCTGAAGAACCATCGACCGTCTGTCGCAGGTCGGAATCTCGACCGAACGCCGCGATCACCGCCCCGTGACCGGCCAAGTTCGCGCCTGTCAAATCCAGTTGTTCCGTCCGGAATCGCGGGATTGGACGAAGCGATTTCGGGACTTTCCGGCGATTTTGGCAAACAGATGGCGGCCACCCAGTGGCTGACCACGGCGGAGTTGACGGAGACGGCTGACAGAGAAAAGGCGCTGGCGGCCTTGAAGAGCGTCTTGAATTCCAACAACCTGACGCTCAAGTTGCAGGTGCTGAAAGCCTTCTGCCGCTTTGCGACCAAGGACGACGTGCCGCTGTTGGTGAAGGCTGCGGAGGCCGATAGGAGTCAGCAGGCCTGCTGGTCGATGGTGATCGGCGCGTTGGCGAGGCTCGATGCCGGAGCCTGCCGACAACTTTTCGAGCGGCGTTATGACGACTTCTTCTTCCGAACCGAGGCCGTCCGCACCTTGTCCACGCTGGGCAGCGACTATGAAGATGCAGTCCTGCCCTTGTTGACAAGCAAGAACCCCCGTGTGCGGCGAGAAGCGTGTGCCATTCTCGGTAAGATCGGGACAAGCAAGAGCGCTGTCGCCATCGAGAAATGCTTGAGCGGCACCCAGGATCGACAGGAGAAGATCCGCTTGAAACGCCCCGCCGAACAGGCGATCGCCGAAATCCGGCAGCGAGAAGCGAATAAATGAGTGACTGATCCCCAAGAAAACGCGCGGCTCGCAGTGCCGAGCCGCGCAGAGCAACTTCAACTTGATTCCTGAAGGAGAGATGCGATGAGACTGGATGAAACCAGGGCAGGCCTTTTGATTTCGGTCGTCTGCCTATGCTTTTGTTTGAGTGCAGTGGGCTGCGGAGCGCGGCAGAAGGCTTTTGAGGCGATGGCGCTCAGCAACATGAAAGAACTGGCGAAGGCAATACTCGACTACAAGAAGGATAAGCATGCCTGGCCCAATAACCTGGAACAACTCAAGGGCAGGCCCAATCTCGATCTTGCTACGCTCATGAAGAACCGGGGCACGGGAGACGATCCGGCCTACGAGTATGTTAAACCGGTCAGCGACAATGTCCGAACGATCATCCTCTACCAGCTTCGCAACGGCAATCGCGACACCACGCTGCCGGTCGCCTATTCGGACGGCTCGATCGGACAACTGACAAATAATTGACCATGCAGCACGCGCGTTCCTGCATCGCAGGCTACGGGAGAGCGGCCACGGCGGCCCGGACAAGATTCCTTTGCGGATCGAGGTGGTTTTCAAGAAGCTCGGTGAAATACGATTTCAGGCAGGAGGTCAATCGATTGCGGCCGACCGCGTGCAATTGCAGATCACCTTCTTGAATGCTCAGGGCAAGCAAGTATATTATCGAACCTACGATCCAGAATTATGTTCCTCGGAGAGAGTTAGGCACAGCGCGGCAATTGAACTCAATGAAATCGTGTACGGTCGAGCCGTGGATGGGATTAAGAAGCTGAGCTTCCCCGCGCCGTCGGAATTGAAGTAGTTTGGCGAATCTGTTTCTGGAAGTCCGGCAAAACAGCGAAGGCCGACCATTGGGCACAGCGATGGCGGATTGCTTAGAGTTTTCACGTAAGTTGCGGAAAAATGACCTTGTAATTACCCCACTCGCTTAAAATCAATAAACCCATGCTCCACGTCGGTGTGCATCAATTCTACTTCGATTTTTTGGCCCACGTTGACTCCTTGGACACCCTGAACTAGCTTGCCTTCAACCGGCGGGTTAAAAATCCGGACCCAGGTTCCTTTTTCCGCTGCCCCAGTGACGATGGCCTCGAACCGCTGACCGATCCTCGACTGCAATAGCATTGCCGCTGCGGATTTGGCCACCTGTCGCTCGACCTTTTTGGCCGCATCTTCCTGCTGGGTACAATGGATCGCCAATGCCTCCAGGTCTTTTTGGCTGTAGGGGATCGGCTGGCCGGCCATGGCGGCTTTTAACAGCCGCTGGGTAATGATATCCGGATAGCGGCGATTGGGCGCGGTGGAATGGGAATAATGTTCCACGGCCAAGCCAAAATGCCCCAGCGGTGTCGTGTCGCTAGGCGTCTCGGCCACGTATTCGCCCGGGCCCATCAGTTTGATCATCGCGAGCGACAGGTCGGGGAATCGCGCAGGGTCGGCCGCCTTCTGCTGCTTGAGGAACTCATTTAACGCCCGCGAGTCGGGCGCGGCCGGCAGTTTGCACCCATGCTGTTGGGCGATCTCGACGATCCGATCCCAGTGCTTGGGCGTACGGACCACTCGGCGCAAACAGGGGAATCTTTTACCCTCCAAATACTCGGCGGTCACGCCGTTGGCGGCTACCATGAAATCTTCGATGAGTTGCGTGGCTCGATTGGATTTTTCGAGTTCCACGGAACGGATCTCGTCGCCTTCAAACTTAGCTCGTCCCTGAATCGTTTGGAATGTCAGGGCACCGTGCAGTTGTCGCAGACCTTTCAGCGACTGGGCCGCTTTGTCTTGCAATCGCAGGTTTTCATCCAGCCCCGGCACGGCCGCGATCGCTGCCGGCATTGCTCCGCCCTCCAGCCAAGCGGCCACACTGTTGTAGGCCAGCTTGGCTTGATTTCGCACCCACGCCCGATAGATCAACGGTGATTGCACCGATCCATCCGTTGAGACGACCATCTCGACGACGATCGCCTGCCGATCGGCGGCAAAGCCCAGCGACGTGATGTCGGTCGATAGTTTTTCCGGCAGCATGGGGAAGATTGCTGCGGCCGTATAGACCGAAGTCGTGTTATGTCGGGCGTGTTCATCAATCGCCGCCAGTCCGTCGGTGACCGCATCCACGTCGGCAATGGCCACGAGGATTTTGATCGTATCGCCGGGCAGTGCTTCGGCAACCGACAGTTGATCGAGATCCCGCGAGTCATCATTATCGATCGATGCCCAGAGCAGGTTTCGCAGGTCGCGAATTCCATCCTTTCCCACCGATGGTGCTTCGAGCTGAGCGATTTCGGCCTGGACCTCGGCTGAGAAGTCGGGGAGCAATCCCCGTGTACACATGGCTTTGTGGGCGAGTTTTTGCAGAATTGCGCGGGGTTGCTGGTCGGGGGCAGTCATGGGTGCCTCTGGATGACGGGGTCGAGCTTGCTAAGAGCTGAGTGTATCGGAGGTTCGTCCGAATTACAACCGATTTAGAATCAAGGCTAGTTAGCTACCCTACTTATCTTACCCTCCCTACTGATCCTTGATACTTTCTCCTACATTCTTTATCTTCTCTCCTCCCTTCTCTTGACCCCTTGGCGGCAAATTGTTATCGTTCCGCCCTGATTGTGCTTTAATAGGCTATACCCCTGCCCCTCTCTCGAAAGGAGAGGAGGCGTTTTCGGATAGGCCCTGATCGCGACGGCTCAGTTTACGGTGCATGAAAGCATGAAACGACGCCTATTCCTCCTGCTGTGCGCTGCCTCCTTGCTGGCGGGTTGCTCTTCGTGGAATCTTTTCTCCCCGAATAAGCCAATCGTGCCCAGCGATACTCCGGAAGATCAGCCGCATACGGTCGGCGATCTAGCCATTCCCTTTGGCATGTTTCCGGTGAAGATCGAGGCCGTTGGCCTAGTCTCAGGGCTGCATGGCGCGGGTAGCGACCCCGAGCCTTCGCCCCAACGGGCGATGCTCATGGCCGAGATGCAGCGGCGCAACGTCGAAAAACCGAATCAACTTCTCGCTACTCGTAATTATTCACTGGTTCTGGTCCGCGGTTTCCTGCGGCCGGGCATTCAGAAGGGCGATCCTTTTGACGTTGAATTGAGGATTAAAGATCGGAGCGAGACGACGAGCCTTCGTGGCGGTTACTTGCTGGAAACCCGCTTGTCGGATATGGCGGTGATCTACGGCAAACTGCTGGACGGCAAGGTCCGCGGTATCGCCCAGGGTCCGGTTTTGGTCGATCCTTCGGCCACCGAGAAACGCAACAGCGTGCAGTTGGGCCGAGGTGTCGTGCTGGGCGGCGGCGTCGCCCGCGAGTCGCGTTCCGTCGGCCTGTTTCTCAAAAACGCCGAGGAGACGAACATGACGCCGGAGCAACTCCGCAATGCGGCCGTGCGAAGTGCCCAGGTTGCCAACGCCATCAATCGCCGCTTCAGTATGCACAAGTATGGAATTAAAGAGGGCGTCGCCCGGGCGATTCGCGGCAACTACGTCGACCTAGCCGTCGATAAGACCTATAAGGACAATTTGGTACGTTATTTCCAGGTATTGCGGGCGATTGAACTTCGTGAATCGCCGGCCGAGTTGAGCCAGCGGCTGGCCAATTTGAAGTCGCACCTCCTCGATCCGGCGACCGCTGCGGAAGCGGCGATCAAGCTGGAAGCGATCGGCAAGCCGGCGATTGATGTCCTGGTCGCGGGTGCCCAGTCGCATGATCCCAAAGCTCAATTTTTCGCGGCTGAGGCATTGGCCTATCTCGATCGCCGCGAGGCAGCCGAGCCGTTGGCCAAGGCGGCCCATAATGCGGCCTTCCGCAGCCAGGCTTTGACGGCTTTGAGCGTGATGCGCGATACGACTGCTTACGATCAACTTCGCGAGTTGCTCGGGGTGCCCAGTGCCGAAACCCGCTACGGCGCCTTCCGTGCCTTGACGGTCATGTGTCCTGACGACAGCCTGGTCAAAGGCGAGAACTTCGAGCAGTTCAGCTACCACGTTCTGGATACCAAGGGTCCGGTGATGATCCATGTCACGCGAAACCGCCATGCCGAAGTGGTCCTCTTTGGCGTGAATCAGCGATTTCTCACGCCGCTGGTCCTGAACGCCGGCAACCAGATCATGGTCACCGGCAACAAGGAAGGCGAAATTTCCGTCAGCAAGTTCGTGCCGCATGAAGCCGACCAAAAACGGACCGTTTCCAATCGGATTGACGACGTGATCCGCGCCATCGTCGAATTGGGCGGAACCTATCCCGACGTCGTTCAGGCCCTTCAGGAAGCCAAAGCCGCCGGGTGCCTGGAAGGACGGTTTGAAATCGATGCCTTGCCGGAAACCGGAAGGAGCTATGAGGCCACGGCGGAGGGAGAGAAGGAGGGTGAGAAGAAGAAGGAGGAGAAGGAGAAGGAAGGGAAAAAATCTGAATGACGAATGACGAATGACGAATGACGAAATAAATTCAATTTTATTCTTCCCCGTCTTTCCTTGGTATAATTGACTATTCGCTTCCCCGACCCGCATTCCCCCCCTTTGCTATGCTCAAGGCGCTTGAACTCGCCGGTTTCAAAAGCTTCGCCGATAAGACGCGGTTTGAATTCCCTCCCGGAATCACCGTGGTCGTCGGTCCCAACGGGTCGGGAAAGTCGAACGTCGTCGATGCCATCAAGTGGGTTCTCGGCGAGCAGAGCGTCAAGAGCCTCCGCGGCAAGGAAATGGCCGACGTCATATTCAACGGCTCTCCCACCCGCCGGGGAATGAACGCGGCCGAGATCACGCTCACCTTCGACAACTCGAACCATCTTCTGCCCATCGATACGCCGGAGGTCCACATCACGCGGCGCATTTATCGCAGTGGCGAGGGGGAGTATCTGATCAATCGCAATCCCAGCCGGCTCCGCGATATCCGCGATTTGCTGGCCGGTACCGGCCTGGGCACGCAGGCCTATAGTGTGATCGAGCAAGGCAAGGTGGATGTCCTCTTGCAGTCGTCGGCCAAGGACCGCCGCATGATTTTTGAAGAGGCCGCCGGTATCAGCCGCTTCAAGCTCAAGAAACTTGAGGCCTTGCGGCGGCTCGAGCGGGTCGAGCAGAACTTGCTGCGATTGTCGGATATTGTCGATGAGGTGGAAAGCCGCCTGCGTGGAGTCCGTGCCCAAGCCGGCAAGGCACGGCGGTACAAAGAACACACCGATCGGCTGCAAGAACTTCGCACGCAGGTTGGCCTGGTCGATTGGCGGCGATTAAGCGAGCGACTGGCCAAAGTCGAGAGCGCAATCCGTGATCTCATCGCCGATCGCGACGCCGCCTTGGCTTCCGCCGAAGCGACCGAAGCCCAAGTGCTTGCCCTGGACGTCCAGGTCACCGAGATCAACGAAGAAATCCACCGTGGCGAGGCCCAGATTGCCGCCAACCGCGCGCGGATCGCTGCCCAAGAATCGTCCATCGAACATGAACGTGATCGCGGCAAGGATCTGGACGAAGAGATCGAACGCCACCGCCGCCAGGTCGTGTCGCTCAGTGCCCGAGCCGACGACTTGCAGCAGCAGTGGCGGGAAACGTCCGAGGCGGTGGAAACCGCCGAAGAACTGCATCGCAGGATCGCGCAGCGGCTGGTTGAGGGTGAGCGTACCCTGACGGAAATCATGTCGAGGCTGGATCAAACGCGCGGTGAGCACGAGCAACATCGTGCGGCCCAACTCGGGCAGATGAGGGCCATTGCCGTGCTGGGCAACGAGATCAGCGGCCTGGAAAGCCAGGTCGCAACCACCTCGACCGCCAGGGATCGGAGCCGCAGTCGCATCACGGACCTCGACCGGCAGATCGCCGTGGTCGCCGCGGAACTTGACGGTTTTCGCCGGCAACGCGATGAACTTGCCCAAAATGTCCAGACGCACAATGAGCTGCGTCAGGCGGCCGAGCAGCAGCTCGCCCAGGACCAGCGCGAGCTGGCCATTCGCAACGACGAACTGGCGGCCTTACGGCAGCGTCGAAGCGGCGTGGCCGAGCGCGCGGCCGTGTTGGACGAACTGCATCGCCGACAGGAAGGTGTCACGGCGGGCGTGAAGGAAGTGCTTGCCCGAGCCGCGAGTCCAGACGCGGGACCGCTCAAGGCGGTGCATGGCCTAGTGGCCGATCTGCTCAGCGTGAGCGTGGAAATGGCTCCGCTGATTGAAGTTGCCCTGGGGGTCACAGCACAGCACGTCGTCGCCCAGTCCGGTGGCGAGTTGTTGGAATTTCTCAAACTCAACGCATCCCGCTTCGCCGGCCGTGTCGGATTTGTGTGGCAGGAAGATGGCAAGGCTGCGATTGACCGTGAACCTGACCTGACCGGCCAGCCGGGTGTCGTGGGCCGCGCCGATCGATTCGTCGAGACGCAGCCCCAATATACGCCGCTTGTCACCCGATTGCTCGGCCGGACCTGGATCGTTGAGAAGCTCGAACATGCCTTGCAACTGGCCGGTGCCAACGGCCACGCAGTCCACTTTGTCACCTTGGCAGGTGATCTTCGCCAAGCCGATGGTACGCTTGTGGTCGGTCCGCGACAGGGTGCCAGCGGTCTGATTTCTCGCCGCAGCCAATTACGGGAGTTGAACGAGCAACTGGCCGAACTTGACGCACGCAACACCGCCGCGGAAGCCGCAGTCCGCGAGATGCAGGCCCAGATTGCGCAGCGGCAAGTGAAGCTTGGGCATCACGTGGCCGCCCACGCCCAAGCGACGGAAGCGTTGGCCGACCATCGTCTCAAGCTGACGACTTCCGAGGAGCGCAAGGCCCAGTTCAATCAACAGCGCGCGGCATTGGATGGCGAATCCCGGGCTGCATCGGTGCAGCATGATACCGCCGCGGCGCGGCTGGCCGAAGCCCGCGAAAAACGCCAGCGAAACGAAATAGGCTTGTCCGAGATGGAAACCCGCCTGGTTGGCTTCCAGCAGCAGGTTACCCGGTTGGAAGGTGAGCGGCAGGCCCGCAATCGCGATACGACGGAAACGAAGGTCGAGTTGGCCAAGAGCGAGGAGCGATTGCGAAACCTGCGATTGCGATTAGGGCAGTTTGAAGATACTCGCCAGGAACGCGGCCGCGCAATCAACGAGGTCCGCCAGCAATTGGAACTTTGCATCCAGCGGGCCGAGGCCTCGCGATGGAATATCCTGCGGGCCGAGTCGGAGCTTGCCGACTTGTATCTTCGCAAGGAAGCCTTCTCCGCCGAGACCGTCCGCTTCATGAATCAGCGCGAAGCGGTGCAGCAGCAGCGCAATCAGTTCAACTCCGAGGTACAGCGGGCACGATCACGGAGCCGTAAGCTTGAGGAACAGCTCCACGCCCAGGATCTGGCTGCCAACGAGGTCCGTCTGGAACGCGAGGCCCTCGCCGCCCGGCTCCGTGAAGACTATCGTATCGAACTGGCCGAGCTTGAGCACCAGCCCAGCAGCGAAGAACAGCGGCAGCGGGAAGAGGTGCAGCAGGAGATCGAAGAGCTGCGGCATAAGATCAATACCCTAGGGCACGTGAATCTCGACGCCCTAGAGGAACTGGAGTCGCTGGAGTCGCGGTTCAAAACGCTTTCCGGACAGTATCAAGACCTGGCCGGTGCCAAGTCCTCTTTGGAAAAGATCATTGACCGCATCAATACCGACAGTCGGCGACTGTTCGCCGAGACGCTGGAAACGGTCCGCGGTCATTTTCAAAAGCTGTTCCGCGATCTATTTGGTGGCGGTCAGGGCGACATCGTGCTGGAGGAAGGGGTCGATATCCTGGAGGGCGGAATCGAGATATTGGCTCGCCCGCCCGGCAAGGAACCTCGCAATATTTCGCTCTTAAGCGGCGGCGAGAAGACGCTGACCTGCGTAGCCTTGCTCTTGGCCATGTTCCGCAGCCGTCCCAGTCCGTTCTGCGTGCTGGATGAAGTCGACGCGGCCTTGGACGAGGCCAATATCGACCGGTTTTCCAAGGTTTTGCAAGACTTCCTCACGTGGACGCAATTCATTATCGTCACGCACTCCAAGAAGACCATGACCTGCGCCAACACGATCTATGGCGTGACGATGCAAGAGTCGGGCGTATCAAAGCAAGTCTCGGTGCGGTTTGACGACGTCAGCGACGACGGTCACATCCGTCCCGAGCGGTTGGCCGAAGCGGAGGCCGAAAAGGATAGCCAAGCGGCGTAAAAAATTCAGATCTCCCGACGGGAGAGGGGACGACCGAGTTCAAGCCGGGCCAGAAGGCCAAGGTGCAACTGAAATGAGGGGGGGGGAAGACCATGGATCTCAGCACGATGAATGTCGCATTGCCAGAAACTCTCAAGGACTATGTCCTCCAACAAGTCGCCGAAGGAACCTATGGTTCCGTTAGCGAGTATGTGCGGGATCTTATTTGGGCGGACCAAAAACGGAAATCAGAAGAAAAACTGGAATCGCTTCTCCTTGAGGGACTGCAAAGTGGTCCCGCCCGAGAGCTGACGCCTGATGATCGGGCCGAACTGAGGCGGCGTGTCTGGGAGCGACACCAGGCCGAGGGCGAAAAGTGACCTCCGACTCAAATGCTATCTGGTTAATCCGGACGACGGCTATCGATGATCTTGATGGTCTTGCTGCCTACATCCAGAAGGACAGCCCCACAAGTGCAATTCGCTTCTTAGACTCTGCCGAAGAGACGTTCGATTTGCTTGCACGATCACCAGCGTTGGGCGGGGTGTACAATCTGCCCAATGTGCAGTTGTCGGGGCTACGCGTTTGGCGAGTCAAGGGTTTTGGAAAAGTACTCGTCTTCTATCGGCCGATAGTGCGTGGCGTGGAGATCATACGCGTTGTGCATGGCGCGCGAGATCTTCCAGCATTGTTTGCGGATTAGTTCGCCAACTCCCGCGTTCCCGGTTTGAAATGCGGCCAAGTATTGCTATATTTCACCGCCGTCCGCGGGCGTTCGAGCTGAGAGATTTTCTCGAGCAGTTCCTTGGCCAATGCCTCACCGATCACCCCGGTGAGATCGGAGATCTTTTTCGTTCCGGGCACGACTTCGTCGCAGCGGATCAGATGCACGCCAAACGGCGAACGGACCGGGGGGCTGATCTGTCCGGCTTTCAGCTCAAAAGCGGCGCAAGAGAACGACTCGTCCATGGGGCCATGACGGCCGATTTTGCCGAGTCGGCCGCCTTGTTTGCCGCTAGGGCCGGCGGAGTATTTTTCCGCGGCCGCGGCAAAGTCGAGCTTGCCGGAGGTGATCTCCGCACGGATCGATTTGGCCTGCTTCTCCAATGCCTCGATCTCCTTTGGGCCGGCCCCGGCCACCGGGCGAAGAAGAATGTGGCTGACGACCAACTCCGTGCCGTCCAGATCGCCGTGGTGATTCTGGAACCAAGTCTCGCGCCGCTGGGGCGTGCGGTACTTGGTCAGATAACGATCCCAGACCAGCCGCCAAAGAACCTGTCGCTCAAGATCGGCCGGAGTGATCGATTCGGCCTTGAGTACGTCGGACACTTTGCGACCCTGTGCGGCCAGGCGGATCTGGAACTCTTTTTTGGCCTTGGCCAGTTCCGCGGCACTTGGGACATCGCCCGCACGGTGGGCGTAGGCAAGTACCAGTCGGCGATTGACGATTTCTTCCAACACCTGGGCTTGGGCCATCGGCAGAAGATCGCCGGTCGGCTTTTTGTTGCGGAAGATCAAGTCCATCATCTGCTGAACCTCGGCCACTTCGACCGGGTCGTCGCCCACGGTGGCGGCGACGGCAGGCTCCGTTGGCCCAGGCTGTGCAAGGCTTGGAGTGGCGATCAAAAGAAAGCCAAACAGCCAAACGAAGATAGATACTCGCATCAGTCCCACCACCAGCAGTCAACTGCTTGCGGCTTCGCGGCGTTGCTGGGCCGCTTCTCCTGAAGCTGCGGATAGCTCTCGACCTTGATCGCTTGCCGGCTCACCAGTTCGCTGGTTTTGACTTCCACGCCGCCGCTGACATGCGCAACAAACAGCCCCTGACGGAGCACGCGATAGTTGACGACCGAATCGACTTCCTTGGGGACAGCCCCCTGTTGGACGACGAATGCCTGCGGATTGCCAAAATAGGCCATGTGCCAGTTCACCTTGTCGGCCATGCCTTCTTCGCGAACGAGCGAGGCGGCCAGGGCCAGGTCGCACAGGTTGCGTAATTCGGCATAGATCGGATACTTCACACAAAGTTCACTGAAGTGCTTGGTGAAGCTCTCGGTGAACTGGCGATTCAGCGGCTCCGATTCGCCGGGGTGGATCCGCTCGCCCTGGGTCGTGAGGTGTTCGTTTTCGCTCTCGACCTTTACGCCCTGGCCGCGGATGTTAAAAGCCAGATGGTCCTTGGAAGTCTGGATGGAATCGTAGTTGAGCGTGAACCACCAACGGAGCACGCCCATTTCTTTAGGCGGGGTCTTGATCTGACTCATGTAGCTCGTCACGCCCGGCACGCCTTCTTCAAGGCCCATGCCGATGAGTTTCATGCGATAGTCGGCTTCGACCAGCGTACGCGCCGCTCGGGTCTGTGGATCCAATCCGCCGAAGACCTCAATGTCTTGCTTGCCGACCGCGGCACGGAACTGCTCGCACCAAGCCTTGAGGGCGGCAGCCCCTTCAGGAATTCGCCGCTTGCTCCACTTGGCCTGAAATTCCTGGACGTTTTTCAGCGATTCCTTGCGCGGATTGATCATGCAGCCAAAATGGGCATCGCGGTTGGCCATGATCTGGCGGAAGATAACCACAAGATCATCCAGCCGCAGGACCGGGTCGCCCGTATCACGCGAAACGATGCGGTTTTCCGCTCCCAGGGTCCAGTCGCCTGCCGGTCCGGCCAGCACCAGATCGCCCGTCTCGGGATAGACAAACACATACTCGATCCGCCGCAGACCGGCGAGATACTTCATCGTTTCATCGACGCCCTGGCCCAGGGCCTCATTGAGCTGGATCTGCTTCTCCAGCCGAGTGAGTGAGATCATTCGCAGAGGCGAGCTGTGCCGGACATCGTCCTGGCCCACCCGCTGCTGATTATTGGCACGCAGAGCAGCCAGGTCTCCCGTACGGGCTTCTTTCATCAAGGGACGCAATATGCCCTTGGGGTCAACATAGACGCCGGTGGCAAATTCCGACAGGGTGCCGGTGCCGCCGTTATCCGCCCAGGTCTTGGTCGCGATGGTGCCGGTGATGAGAGCCTTGAGCGGATCAAAGTCGGCTGCGCCAGGGTTTTGACCGGCAACACCTGGCGGATTGACTCCCTGGGCTGCCAGGATATGGGCGCGGAGGCGATCATCACCGACGCGGGCCACGGTTTTCACAGCGGCCGCTGGTGCCCCGGCCTGGATCTGGGCTGCGGCCACCTGCGCGAGCATGGCATCGCGCTGCTTTGGATCGGCCACCTTTTGGGCGGCGTCAAGGGCCGGGGCAAATTCGCCCGCAGCCAACTGGGCCTGAATACCTGCATTCGGCGGATCCCCCCGAGATGCCGAGACCATCGACCCCACAAGGCCGACTCCCACTAAAAGCATCAACACCTGCCTCGATCCAACTCTGACTTTTCTGATTCGCAACAACATATTTGGCTCCATCAATGGGACCGGCCCGTTATATACCCTACTATCACTATGAGCAGACGAGGCAAGAAATGCAAGCAGGAAAATGACAAATTTCGTGTATTTTACACAAATATCCCTATTTGCCAATGCGAGTTGGCCATTTCGCCCTATACTTGTTGGATGCGTAAATTCATCTGTTAGAATTGTCGGGATTGGCCATGAACTCGCGTTAAGTGGGTGGATTTGTGAACAAGTCTTCAACGATGCCTGGACTGGAACTAGGACTGCTGAGTTCGGAGTACGTCGAGCAGGTTTACGCACTCTATCAGGAGGATCCCACCCAGGTATCCGCGGAGTGGCAGAAATACTTCCTCGCCCTGCAAGGTAAGCCGAGTAAGGTGCAGCCGGCCCCGGTAGCGATTTTGCGGCCGTTACGAAGCGATGTTTCGACGGTCACGGACAACCGCACCCTGGACTCGCACACCCAAGGCCGATTGCAGGAAAGCGTTGACCTGTTGATCCGCAACTACCGGGTTCGTGGACATCTGATCGCCAAGGTTGATCCGTTAGGCATCCCCCGCCCCATGCCGCCGGAACTGGAACCCAAGTTTTGGGGGCTTTCGGAAAGCGATTTCGATCGCCAGTTCTCGACCTACACGCTGGCCGGCTCGAACACGCAGACGCTCCGCGACATCATGGATCGGCTCCGCAATACCTATTGTGGGTCGATCAGTGCCCAGTTCATGCACATCGACGAACTGGAAGTGCGCGAGTGGCTTCAACGGCGAATGGAAGAATCACAGAACCGCCTGAAGCTTTCCCGCGACGAACAGATTCGCATTCTCACGCGGTTGACCGACGCCGTGATTTTTGAGGAGTTCATCCGCCGCAAGTTTGTCGGTGCCAAGAGCTTTTCGTTGGAAGGGGCCGAAAGCCTCATCCCACTCCTGGATTTGGCCATCGAAAAGGCCGCAACCCAGGGCACCGAGTCAATCGTCATGGCCATGGCCCACCGTGGTCGGCTCAATGTGCTAGCCAACATCATCGGCAAGTGTCCGCAGGATATTTTCCGCGAATTCGAGGACATCGATCCCGAATTGTATCGCGGTGGCGGCGACGTCAAGTATCACTTGGGCTACTACAACGACTACGTGACTTCGACGGGCCGGAAGGTTCACCTTTCGCTCTGCTTCAATCCGAGCCACCTGGAGTTCGTCAATCCGGTGGCCTTGGGGCTAACGCGAGCCAAGCAGGATCGCAGTGCCGACTTCAACCACGAGCAGAGCATGGCGATCCTGATCCACGGTGACGCAGCCTTTATCGGCGAAGGAATCGTGCAGGAGACGCTCAATCTGAGCCAGTTGCCCGGCTATTCGGTGGGTGGCACGGTTCACGTGGTGATCAACAACCAGATCGGGTTTACGACCCCGCCGGAGCAGAGCCGCTCGACAACTTATGCCACCGACATCGCAAAGATGTTGCAGATTCCGATCTTTCACGTCAACGGCGAGCAGCCGGAGGCCGTGGCCCAGGTGATCAACTTGGCGTTGGACTTCCGCGCCACGTACCACCGCGACGTGGTGATTGATATGTATTGCTATCGCCGATGGGGCCACAACGAAGGTGACGAGCCGGCCTTCACTCAGCCGTTGCTGTGCCAGTGGATCGAGAACCACAAGTCGGTCCGCGACGCCTACATGGAACATCTCCTGGCGTTGGGTGAAGTGACCCAGGCCGAGGGCGACGAGATCGCCGCCCATCGCCGCGAGAACCTCGAGTATGCCCTGTCGCTGGCCCGCCGCGAGGATTTTGTGCCGCGGCCGAAAGTTTTGGGCGATGTGTGGAAAGGCTACCATGGCGGTCCGGAGCGACTGGACGACGACGTCGAGACCGGCATTGCCCTGCCGCGGCTGACTTCTTTGCTGCATCGACTAACCGAATTGCCCGACAACTTCCACCTCCACCACAAATTGAAGCGGATGCTCGAGGGCCGGCGGCAGATGGCAGCCGGAATGCAGTCTTTGGACTGGTCGGCGGCCGAGGCTTTGGCTTACGCTTCGCTGTCGATGGACGGTTACCGGATCCGCCTCTCGGGCCAGGATTCGATCCGCGGCACATTCAGCCACCGACATTCGGCCTTTTACGATACCGAAGACGGTCACGGTTACTTCCCGCTGAAAAACCTCTCGACAGAGCAGATGACGGTCGAGATCTACAACAGCCCCTTGTCGGAAGCGGGCGTGTTGGGCTTTGAATATGGCTATAGCCTCGGCTATCCCGATGCCCTGGTACTCTGGGAAGCGCAGTTCGGTGATTTCGCCAACGTGGCCCAAGTGATCATCGATCAATTCATCGTCAGCGCGGAAGAGAAGTGGCGGCATCTCAGCGGCGTCGTACTCTTGCTGCCCCACGGTTTTGAAGGCCAAGGTCCAGAACACTCCAGCGCACGGGTCGAGCGATTCCTGCGGCTAGGCAACGACGAGAACGTGCAAGTCGTAGTACCCAGCACGCCGGCCCAGTTCTTCCATGTGCTGCGGCGACAGGCCATCCGGCGATGGAAGAAGCCGCTGGTCGTGCTGACGCCCAAGAGCCTGTTGCGGCATCCGGCCTGCGTTTCGTCCCTGGAGGATCTAGCCCGCGGCCGCTTCCAGCGAGTTATTCCAGATGGGACGATGGCAGGCAAGCAGCCGAGCCGTGTGTTGTTGTGCAGCGGCAAGGTATACTACGAGCTTTTGGAGGTTCGTAACCAACGGCACCCGGACGTGGCGATTCTACGGCTGGAGCAATTGCATCCTCTGCCGCAGTCGCAGTTGAAGGCGGCCTTAGAGCAATTTGCCGATGGCACGCCCGTGATCTGGGTCCAGGAGGAGCCGAGGAACATGTCGGCCTGGTACAGTCTGAAGATCAAGTTTGGCGAATTGCTCTTCGGACGATTCCCGTTCTCGGAAGTCGCCCGCGCCGAGTCGGCTACGCCAGCCACCGGTTCGGCCTGTTGCTATCGCCTGGAACAAAAAGAACTTTATGCCCATGCGTTCGACGAACACTGAGAGTAATTATAAACCATGAAACACGAACTCAAGGTTCCTACGGTTGGAGAATCGATTCAGGAAGTCCAGATTGGCCAATGGCTGAAAGGTGAAGGCCAATGGGCCAACAAGGACGAGAGCTTGGTGGAGATTGAGAGCGACAAGGCCACGGTGGACGTGGCCGCTCCGGCCGCTGGCATCGTGGTGCAGGTGTTGCATCGCCAGGGCGACGTGGTGCCTGTAGGAACATTGATCGGTTATTTGGAAGAAGCACCGCAGCCAGCGGTCGAAGCACCTGCTCCTCCGTCGCTCCTCCGGCCAGATCGCGGAACCGCAAGCGAAGCCGCAGGTACTTCGTCCGCTCCATCCGAACCTACCGCTGCGGCCGATAGCGGCAAGAACGCTCAGTTGATGCAGCCAGAAAGCCAGCCAGCCACGCAGATAAGTGCCTTGCACGGTGCGCCGTCGCGCGCGGAGGAGATCGTGCCCATGACGTGGTTCCGCCGCCGCATCGCCGAGCGGCTGGTCGAGGCCCAGAACACCGCTGCGCTCCTGACCACGTTCAATGAAGTCGATATGTCGGCCGTGATTGAAATCCGACAGCAGTACCGCGACGCCTTCCAGGAACGCTACAACGCCAAGCTCGGGTTCATGTCGTTCTTCGTCAAGGCCGTGATCGAGTCATTGAAGGCTTGCCCCGAACTCAACGCCGAGATTCGCGACAACAACATCCTCTATCGCAACTTCTACGACATTAGCATCGCGGTCAGCGGCGGCAAAGGGCTGGTCGTGCCCGTGCTTCGCAATGCCGAACTGTTGGGCTTTGCTGCGATCGAGCAGACGATCAGCGATTTTTCCGGCCGGGCGAAATCGGGCCAGTTGAAGCCCGATGAACTGATGGGCGGCACGTTCACGATCACCAATGGCGGCGTATTCGGCTCGATGCTTTCCACGCCGATCATCAATCCGCCCCAGAGCGGCATCCTGGGCCTACACGCCATCCAGGATCGGCCGGTCGCACGCAACGGCCAGGTCGTCATCCGGCCAATGATGTATGTAGCCCTGACCTATGACCACCGCATTGTCGACGGCCGCGAGGCGGTCGGCTTCTTGAAGCGGATCAAGGAATTCATTGAGGAGCCGTCAAGGCTGTTGTTGCAGGTTTAGGAGGGGAGGGCATCGGAATACGCGACTCAATCTACCAACCCGTCATAGTCGGCATGTGAGCCGATCCAGAACCAGGTGACGGTGTTCCCTTTGCGTCGCCCAATAGCGCGCCATCCACGGCCGATTCGCACCGAACACAAACCCTCGTGCCCTCGAATCGGCTTAAATCGCAAACCGGGTTGTGACGGGTTTGCACGCCAAATCCTGTACGCGCGCCTCGCATTCTCCCGAACCTCACTGGGCAAGCGTGCGAAGTAGTCGATGAAGTCCGCGGTGACGATAGAGGTCATAGTTCGTCAAATCCGGCTGTCCGGCATTGGCCTGCCTGTACCTGTTTTTCGGCTCTGGCCGCCAATGCCGCCAACTTACTAGGCGTGCGAGCCAGTGACTCCTCCCACCGCCGATCATCCTCTAACTCTTCCAAGATGATGGCCGCGATGGTATCTTGCTCAGCGTCCGATAATTTGCGAGCTTCCGCCACCGCTTGATCGAGCAATTGTGACATCGACAAATCTCCGCTGGTTTAATGGCAAATGGTCCGATTCGGACTCTCGTTCTTATTGTCCGGGTGCGAGGGGCGTTCGGCAAGAGTGAACAGAGGGCGCATTGACTCTTTTGCCCGCAGTCACTAAGCTATTATTGCTCAGCGAGGGCATTTTCTACGGGTTTGCACCAACAACCCACTATCGTCCGCGTTGAGTATACTTCTTTTTGACAAATTTTGAGGAGGTTTCATAACCATGGCATACGACGTGACATTAGTTCTTGGTGATGGGGTAGGTCCGGAACTGGCCGAGGCGGCACGCCTGTGCGTCGACGCCACCGGGGTGAAGATTTCCTGGGACCCACAAGAAGCGGGGATTGATGTCATGGAGCGGACCGGCACTCCTTTGCCCGAACCGCTGCTGGCGAGTATTCGCCGCACCCGATGTGCCCTGAAGGCCCCCATCACGACACCGGTAGGCAAGGGTTTTCGCAGTGTCAATGTGCAACTCCGCCTGGAATTCGATCTGTATGCCTGCGTTCGCCCCTGCAAGCAATATCCGGGAGTTCGTACCTTTTTTAGTGGTGTGCCGGTCGATCTGGTCATCGTCCGCGAGAATACCGAAGACCTTTATGCCGGCATCGAGTTCGAGGCCGGCGCGACCAAAACATGCGAGCTGATCGATTACCTTAACCGTGTGTCGGCGGATAAACAGATCAAGACCCCGAACAATGCGACCGGTATCTCGATCAAGCCGATCAGCATTTTCGGCAGCGAGCGGATCGTTCGGTATGCCTTTGAATACGCACGGGCCAATGGCCGCAAGAAGGTTACGGCGGTCCACAAGGCCAATATCATGAAGCACACCGACGGCCTCTATCTGGCCACCGCCCGCAAGGTGGCCGAGCAGTTCCAGGACATCGAGTTCGAGGACCGCATCGTGGACAATATGTGCATGCAGTTGGTGCAAAAGCCCGAAATTTACGACGTGCTCGTGCTGCCCAACTTGTACGGCGACATTCTCAGTGATCTGGCGGCTGGTCTGGTAGGCGGGCTGGGAGTCGCGCCGGGAGCGAATGTCGGTGCCAACGGGGCCATCTTCGAGGCCACCCACGGCAGTGCCCCGAAGTACAAGGGGCTGAATAAGGTTAATCCCACGGCACTGATTCTCTCCGGGGCCTTGATGCTGCGGCATCTCAAGGAGACGGATGCTGCCGAGCGGTTGGAGCGGGCTGTCGCCGCCGTGATTGCCGAAGGCCGCGATGTAACCTATGACATGAAGGCCCATCGCGACGACCCCACCGCCGTCGGCACTCGCGAAATGGCCCAGGCGATCTGCCGCAAGGTCGCAGTCGGGGGGTAAGGTTACCTGCGAAGCTGTGAGCGGCTTTATCGGGGGGAAAATTCGCAAAATTGCCAAGTTGGCCTATTTTCCACCATCAGATTTCATGTAAACTCTACCCGCTAGTCGAACTTGACAGGAAAGCTGGGTTGCGATTCGCGGCATGGAGGCGGCATCATGACAAATAATAATTGGAAGGCTGGCCTGCTGGGCTTGGCCCTCCTGGCCGGATTAGGCATCCTTTGTCCACTGCTGATGGCACCCTATATTCCTCTGGTCGATCCCGACGAAGGGCTGCACGCCGCGATTGCACAAGAGATGATCGAGAGCGGGGATTGGATCGTGCCGCACCTGCTGAACGAACCGTTCCTCGACAAGCCGATCCTTTACTTTTGGGCGATCGCTGCTTCGCTGAGTGTCTTCGGCATGTCGGAAGTAGCCGTTCGGCTGCCGGGTTTACTGTTCGGCATGCTTGGAACGCTGACCACGGCAGTCGTCGCATGGCGGCTTCTCGGTCGCCGTACCGGCCTGATCGCCGGCGTGTTCTATGCCTCGATGATCGTGCCGTTGGCACTGATTCAACTCCCGGCCCATGATGCGGCTCTGGTGCCCTGGGTCAACCTAGCCCTGTTGTGCTTCTGGGAGTCGGATCGCGGTGGTTTCGCTCGGCAGACACAGGCAGGATGCCTACGCTACGATTGGCACGCATGGGCATGGACCGTAGTGGCCGGCGTGGTGTTGGGGTTGGCCATTTTAACCAAGGGGCTGTTAGGCGTGGTCTTGGTGGGAATTGCCTACGGCGGATATCTCATCGTTTCGCGACGGCTGCGAGCCATTCACTGCTTCCGTGCCGGACTGGCCTTGACCGTGGCGGCCATCATTGGCTCATCGTGGTATCTTGCCGTGGAACAATCCAACCCCGGTTTCCTTCGCTATTATTTCTTCGAGCGCCACGTGCTCGGTTTCTTCACCAGTTCGCAACCCCACGGCGTGGCACCGTGGTGGTATTATTTTCCCATCCTCATCGCTGGAGGAATTCCCTGGATTGCATACCTGCCGGTGCTATTTCAAGATGCCTTGAGCCGCTGGCGAAATCGAATTCCTGCCGTGACCGACGATCGCGGCAACCGGCCCCTGCTATTGCTGGCCTGTTGGTTCATCGGCTGCACACTCTTTCTCATGGTTTCGCGTTCAAAACTCATCACGTATATCTGGCCGGTCTTTCCAGCGATGGCGATCCTGACGGCAATCGTTTGGGCGAGGAAGATTGATGGGGTGCTTTCCGATGGTGCCAAACATTGGATGGGTCGGATCGTCTGGTGTACTTGCCTGATTGGCCCATTCTGCCTGCCGACCACTTTTGCGATTACGCAGATTGCGTTGCCGACACAGTTCTCGCCGCTGGCCTGGACGCTAGCGGTCATGGCGGGGCTAACTTCCTTGGTGCCGCTCTGGGGCTGGTTGCGAGGCCGGGATCACTTGACGTTGGGACTAGGGGCAACGACCGTCTGCGGTCAACTGGTCGTTTTGTTGCTGTTCGCCTTCCCACAGGTTGCCGCGGGGCTTTCCGGCCACGATTTGGCGGTTTATTTCAACGGTACCCGGGAATTGCCGTCGCGGATGCTGATGGCCCAGGAGCGGGTCGGTTCGTTCATTTTCTATCTCGATCACGACCTGCGCAGCCAGTTGCAACTCAGCCAGATAGTGAATCAGGACATCACCGCCCCCCTGCCCACACCCGCGCTGGGCACGAATGAATGGCTCGTCATCCCCGAGCGTCATCTGCTTGTCGTATTGAATAACTACGACCTATCGTCGCTGCCTTACCAGCAGGCCGGCCGCTTCCGGCTTTATCGGCGCAGCGACATCGAGCCGCGGGCACTGATCGGCCAAACCGCGGGGAGGTAGGAGCTGGGGGTATTGTGGCTAAAGCTAAAGAGCTGGCTCAATATTTGTCATGGGCCCGCTTGTAAGGCGTGGGAATCGAATCGCCGCATATCACCCAATAGGCCCATGTTTAGCGACTGCCTTTTCTTCGGCATTCTGTTGTGGGGCTCCCCCCGGTTGCGAGAATACCTTTTGTATTAGAACGGCCATCACAACGACGGCCCCAAGGGGCTTTACCATCTGACTCAGAGGCGTTTTCAAAAGCACTTGTAGGGCATGGCTCAGTAGACTGCTCAACACAACCAGTCCCAAAACAACCTGAACGAACCTGCGCCCATGGGATCTGGAAAGACACCACAAGACCCCTACTACGGGGGCGAGCATGGCATAGGTGTTCTTCTCGGTCCCTGGGCTCAGGAGAAGGAGGAATCCTGCGTAGATTCCGTACAAGAACAGAGAGCGGTCGGCCGATTCCTGCAATCTCGATTTGCCCACGATGTATACCCAGAGTGCCGCAATGGCGCAGAGCAACCTCACGATGAGCTGTTCCCTGTTGCCAAAACTCACTCCAATTGCCTGTATCAATCCAATAAGGGATGGCATGATGATGGATTCTTTGTTCCGTGCGGTTGTGTTTAGCATGTGGGGCACATCCGCATATTGCGCAAAAATGTAAGCGGAATCCTGGAACAGAAAGGGAAGAAGAAACATGACGAGTAAGAAAAGAAGGGTCCTGAGTATGGATGCCCGATACGCGACGGTCGCTAGCAACAAGAACGGAAGCGAGATTGGCTTGAATGCCACGGCCAGTGCCATGAACAAAGATGCTCTCCAAAAGCGAGACCTCTCCAGGTTCACCGCGGCAAGCATAAGCAGACCAGCCATTGCCAGCGTCATCTGTCCTAGCTTGGTTGCGCCAATGCTCAACATGCAGGCAATAATGGAAGTCTGCAGAAACGATACACGGCTTCCATCCACGCGTTCTGCCCTCGCCAAACTGAAGACTCCGACACTGAACAGGGTTAGGTTGGCAAACCTCCATAGCACTGCCATCGGTGTGAACGGGGCATGTGCAAAAAGTGTGAAGAAGCACGCGGCCGATGGAAAATACAAGAAGCGTGGCTCCGGCTCGCTATAAAGTGGCCTGCCTGCAAGGAAATCGGCCCCAGCTTGAAAGTAGATTCCGCAGACGTTTCCAACGTCAGGCGGATCATTTCGTGTCTGTAGAATTATCGTCAAGCCATAGATTCCCCATAGCCACCAAGCCGCCGCGTTGCTCCAGGCTGCTGGGTTACTGCGGAACGTGGTCGGCAATTTGCCAAGCGAGTTTTTCATATTGGTTCCGCTCAAGAAGTAGCTTGGATGCCTCGGCACATTCCCTGCTCAATACAGCAGCTCTTCCGTCACGGGGCCGCTGGTAATCGGTCGACGAGCACCCGGCGCAGGAGAGTGGGGTGCGGCGGCATCACCAGAAGAGGGGTCTTCGCCGGAAGTTGCGAAACGATAGCGGAATGTGATCTCGGTGCGGCCCAACGTAAGACAGTCGCCCGGCAAAATTTCAGCCTCGCGGATTCGGACGCCGTGCATGAAGACCCCGTTCTTTGAATCAAGATCCCGCACCACCAGCGCATCGCCCTGCTGAAAAAGTTCACAGTGCGAATGGCTAATCCAAGGGTCCGTAAGTCGCACATCGTCTTTTTCGTCCCGGCCGAGAATGGCGGGCAGGCTCTCCAGAAGACAGCGCAACTGGCGGGCATAGTGGTCGAGAATAATCAGTTCCAGAGGAAGCAGGTCCGTGGACACTGCCGCGGCTGCCGGACCTGCACCTGTAGTCGTGTCTGTCGAATCGGTCATGGCTGCACCTCCACTGGCTGTGCCATCAGTACCCAGGAAACGGATTTCTTGCGCCACCGGCGACTCTACACCAAGAGGGATTCTCGCAGTCTTTGAGGGAATTGTCAACAACAGTAGCCCGCTAAGCCAAGAGAACTGGAATGTCTGACTGAGGCAGCCCTACGTAGAATGGAATAAATTTCGTTCTACTTACCCGAAAAAGACAAGGCGAAGGAATGAATTCCATTCTACTAAGCTAAGCCGACAAAGGCGGCCGCAGGCGGGCGATCAAGCGTCGGAAAAGGATCGACAGGTCGTCCCAGAGTGAGTAGGCCACGGGTGTGACCAGCAGCGTCAATAAGAGCGAGAGCGACTGCCCACCGAGAATCACCTTGGCCAAGCTGCCGCGCGATGCGGCACCAGGGCCTTGCCCCAAGGCGATGGGCACCATGGCGGCGATGAGCATCATCGTGGTCATTAAGATCGGCCGTAGGCGGGTGTGGTTGGCCTCCAGGATCGCCTCGGTCCGCGGCATTCCCTTGGCTCGCAGCACATTCGTGTAATCCACCTGCAAGATGCCGTTTTTCTTCACGATGCCGAAGAGCATGAATAGCCCAAACATGGCGTAGATGTCGAGGTTCGTCCGCAGCATGAGCAACGACACAATGGCGAACGGCAGGGTTAGCGGCAAGGCAATCAGGATCGTCACGGGGTGGATGAAACTCTCGAACTGGGCCGCGAGGATCATGTACATGAAGAGGAAGCTCACGAGAAAGGCGATGCCGAAACCGTTGTTCGATTCCTTGAGGGTCTTCACCCGGCCGAGAAATTCGCCGCGGTATTCGACCGGCAGGTGCATCGATTGGACATAGGCATCCAGTTCGCTGGCGGCGTCGCCTAGTGCCTTGTTGCCTTCCAGGTTGGCGGTGACCACGACTTGCCGCTGCATGCCGTAGCGATCGATGGTTGACGGCCCCTTGGCCGGCACGAGGTCGGCCACATTGGCTAACTCGATGAGCATCGCCTCGCCGCTGGCCTCGGTACGTCGCGAAGGGATCATCAGCCGGGCGATACTGTTCTTGCGGTCGCGATTGGGCAGTTCTGCCCTCAACCAGACGTCGTATTGCTCATCGAATTCCTTGTACTTTGAGACGGGCATTCCGCCCACGAGTACTTGCAGTGTGGTGGACATCGCCAGGACCGGTACGCCGAGGTCCGAGGCTCGTTTGCGGTCGGGTTTGACCAGCAACTCGGGCTTTCGCAGCGTGAGGCTAGTATCGACATCGACGAAGTAGCTTGGCCCCTCGGGCAGCACGCCATAAAAACTTGGATCCTTCTTCAGATTTGCGTCGACCGTTTCCATCAACCGTGTTTCGTTCCAGTCGCGGTGCGTGTGACTTTCAATGGCGATGCCCAGCTTGCGCGGGTCGCGATTCATCCAGGCCATGATTTGCTCGGAATAGATTTGCAAATCGTCGAGGTTCGGGCCGCGGAGGTTAAAATCGATCATCGCCTGGCGAAAGCCTTGCGCCTGGAAGGCAGAAACGTCCTGCACGGAGACTCGCAGGTCGGGATATTCCGTCAAGATCCGCCGGGCGTCGTTTTGCACCTCAAACTGGCTGAAGTACTTGTTCGCATCGACACTGCGGCCGAGCAAGCCGTCGAACCAGTGGCGGACGTCGTACCACTTGACTGTCCGCTCTTCCAGGTCGGCCATGCGGGCGTAGATATTACCGATCGTGACATCCCCCTGCCCACGACTCACGCGGCCGGTCGTGTCACCGATGCTGGAGAATACACCTGTGACGCCGCGGAGCTTGGCAAGGCGGCCTTCAATCTCGGCGAAAATTTCATCGGACTGCCTGAGCGAATAGCCTTCGGGCATGGTCACGGCCACTTCAAACTCGCTTTGATCGTCGCGAGGAATAAAGTCGAAGCCGATGATGCGGAAGAGTATCGGTGTAGCCGCCAGCAGCAGGACACACGCCAGCACGATCACCCAGCGATGCTGCAAAGACCATCGCAACAAGGCCCCGTAACCGCGATCGATGCCTCGCCAGACCCAACCGGACTTGCTGCTGTGGTTCTTGTCCAGCACAAGGAACCGAGAGCAGAGCATGGGCGTCATCGTGAACGAGATGCACATACTCATGAAGATGGCAAAGGCCACCGTTGCGCCGAAACTACTGAAAAATTTTCCGACCCGCCCTTGCATGAAGATCACCGGCGCGAAGATCACCAAAAGCGACATCGTCGTGGCCACGACGGCCATGGCGATTTCCCGTGTGGCAGTCGAGGCGGCCTCGCGTGCCGTGCGGCCATATTCCTCCATGTGGCGGAAGATGTTCTCGTGGATCACCACGGCATCGTCGATCACGATTCCCACGGCCAGAATGAGGCCCAACATGACGATGTTGTTGAGCGTGTAGCCCATGAACGCCATGAAGGCAAACGTGGATATGATGGAGGCGGGAATCGAAAGCGTTGCGATGATTGTCGTCCGCCAGTCACGGATGAAGAACAGGATCGTGCCCGCTACCAGAAGGGACGCGATCAAGAGGTGAAACTTCAATTCTTCGATCGTGCGGACGATGAACTTGGATTGGTCTTTGACGATGAACGTGGAAATGTCCGGCGGCAGCGACGGCTGGAGCCGCTCGAGCCGCTCGCGGACTCGCCGCACGACCTCGACCGTGTTGGCTCCCGACTGCTTTTGCACGATCAGGCTGACGGCGGCGTTGCCGTTGAGCCGGGCCTGGCCGCGAGGTTCTTCAAACGTGTCTTCCACGCGGCCGATGTCGCGGAGGCGGACCGGGTAACCGTTCATATTGGCAATGATCAGATCGCGGAATCCCGCCGGGGTTTCCACTCGGCCCATGGTGCGAAGCACGACCTCGCGCTGCCCCTGATCGACGCGGCCGCCAGGCAATTCGAGGTTCTCTCGCGCCAGGGCGTCGCGGACCTGGGCGATGGAGAGGTGATAACTGGTCAGCTTGTCGGTATCGATCCAGATGTTCACCGCCCGCTGCCGTCCGCCCACGAGGATCGCCGCGCCCACGCCGGAAAGGCTCTCGATGTCTTCTTTGATCCGCCTGCGGGCGATTTCGGTAATCTCTTGCATGGAACGCTTGCCGGAGACGGCGATTGTCACGACGGGCATGGCGTTGATGTCGAACTTGTCGATGATCGGCGGATCGACACCCTCGGGGAGTTGGGCCATGATCGTGGAGATCTTGTCGCGGACCTCCTGCGCGGCCACGTCACGATTCTTATCCAGGAAGAATTGCACCGTGATCCGCGAGATGCCTTCCTGGGTCGTGGAACGCAACTCGTCGATGCCGTTGACGGTGTTGATGATCTCTTCCAGCGGCTTGGTGACGCTGGTTTCCATGACCTCGACGCTCGTACCCCTGAGCGTCGTGGTGACGACGACCACCGGCAGTTCGACGTTGGGAAACAGGTCGACGCCGAGCATATTGTAGGACACCAATCCCAGCACCAGCGGTGCGGAGACAAGCATGACCGTAAACACAGGTCGTTTGATGCAGAGATCCCAGATGGTCATGAATAGTGGACGGTGGTTGGTGGACGGTGGACGGTGGACGTTGGTTGGTGGTTGGTGGTACTCAGTTCTCAGTACTGTCCTAACTCCTAACTCCTAACTTCTAACTCCTAACTACTAACTCCTAACTCCTACTTCTTTCCTTTGCTTCGCACTTCGGCCCGCACATCCTCGGCCAATTGCGTCTGGCCGGAGGTAATCACGGGTGTGTCGGGCAATAATTCGCCGGGCTTTTTGGTCTCGATCTCGACCCAACGCTTGCCCTCGGTATCCTTGTCGCAGTCGTCGATGCCGAGTGAGACTTCAATGGCATGGGTTTTGCCGTCGCGGATCACGAAGACCTTGTGTACGCCGGCAAACGAGACCACTGCTTCCAACGGCACGGCCATCGCGCGAGCGTCACTTTGCGTGATAATCGCCAACTTGGCAAACCCGCCGGCCCGCAAGATGCGGTCTTCGTTGGGTACATGGACTTCGACTTGGAAAGTGCGGCTGAGCCTATCGACCGTGGGGCTGATGCGTTTCACCTTACCGGGAAAGACACGATCGGGATAGCCCTCGACGTTAATTTTGACATCCTGCCCTAGTCGCACCTGGCCCATATAGCGCTCCGGCACCGCCGCACTCAACTTCAGCTTCTTATCGACTACCAACCGATAGACCGGCTTGCTCATGAACGTGCTGGCCACAACCATCTCGCCTTCGGTAACCATCCGCTCGGCCACAACATACTCGCTATGCACATCCCCGAACTCATTCTTCACACCCTCCTCCTCATCTTCCTCGATCCTCGCCACGGGCACTTTGACTTGCGTATCGGCTAGGTGCTGGAGCGCTATGTTCAGCAGGGCATGTTTTTGCCGCGCAGTGGCCACGGTTGACATGATGTCGATTTCGGCCTGTTCGCGGGCGGCTTTGGCGACCTCAAAGTCGGTGGTGCTTTGCTCCAGGTCTTCCTGGGAAATCGCATTGCCCTGCCGCAAGGGAATCGCTCGCTGGAGCTTGCGATGGGCGTTTTCCTCGACGTTCACGGCCCTACGGTAGACGGGTAGCTTTGCAACAAACTTTTGGATGTCGAGCGTTTCTGACGGAAGCACGGTGCAGCCGATCTTGGCAAGTTCTGCTGCCAGGGATCTCCGAACCTCATCGACGGTAAGCTGATACTCGGTGCGGTCGATTTCCAAGAGCACATCGCCCGTACGAACGATGTCCTGAACATTGTGATGAACCTTGACCACGTGTCCGCCGACCTTGGGCGTCACGGCCACTTCCTCAAAACCCTGGAAACTGCCGACCGTATCGACGGACCGCTGGATCGGCTTCATTTCTACCATCGCGACGGTGACCATGACCGGCGGCTTTTCGGCAACGCCCGGCAGTTTGTCGCCCGGCGATCGGATTGCGGCCGCGCCGCGATTTCCAAGTGCTAGAAACGCGGCGATGGCCACGACCACCGCTATTGGAATCCCCACAGCCAACCCAAGCTTGAGCCGCCAACGAGTTCTCGGCTGGACCTGCGATTGGATGGATATTTGCTGTAACATGACTCTGCTTCCTTAAATTCGTAGAACGGAATTTATTCCGTTGTTTTATCTTTCTCGATCAACGGAATGAATTCCGTTCTACGTAGGTCTTTCGTGTTCGTTCCGTGGGACTCAGGATGCCGTGAAAAACGATGTCTAGGATGTCGCCGGCCTGATCGGCGGCCGAACGGCGACGACCGGTGAAATAGTTGGTGAACATGGTGCCATAGACCAGGTCGCTCAAAACGTCGTTGATGCGGTCCACGTCGATCTCGCGGACCCGGCCTTCCGCGATCAACTGCCGGAAGAAGGCGTGATGCTTCTCGCGGTCGGCCTCCATGTGCTCGAAGTAGGTCGGTCTCGGCCGATCCTTGAACTGCGCCCGCTCCTGCACCAGCAGTTCGACGAACTCAGGGTGCTCTGCGAAGAAGTCGAGGTAACGGCGGATGGCATGAGCGATTTTGTCCAGGGGGTCTTCGACCTGACCGGCCGCCGCCTCAAGGGCATCCAGAAGCTGCCGCATGAGCCGATCGCAGGCAGCAAGAAATAATTCTCGCTTGTTGGGGAAGTAGCGGTAGATGGTGCCCTTGCCAACGCCCAGCTTGTCGGCCAGCATTTCGGTCGTGGCCTCGGAATATCCATGCTCGGCGAAAAGACTGCCCGCCGCTTCCAGGATTTCATCGCAACGGCGGTCGCGAAGCTGCTCGTCCACCGGCCGGCCGGGACGTACACGAAGGACTTCGGATTCCATGGATTGCTCCGCAGGGTGTGAAACATAAAGGCTAATTGACGGACCAGTCAGTCTATTAATTGTAATTCATTGGGAATGGGAGGGCAAGGGGGAATTTCCACGTGTCGGGGCAATTTCCACGGAAGAGTGGAGTTCCGAAATTATTGCCAAGATTTGAGGAATCTGCTATTTTGGGGGCATGGTAAGATTAGCGAGAACTGGGGCCATACGGTAGGCGACCCGAGGCGGGGAACCGCCAGCGTCATGGTTTCGATTTCGGTCGGTAGTCGTTGGGATCGAGGCAGGCGTTATAACAAGCCCGGTCGATTTGCAGCCAGTCGGTGTTGTTGATTCCGCGGGTGTTGGTAGCGGTGGGGCTGACGGGGTAGACGCAGGCCAGCTTGATCCACCGGGTCTGCTGGCGCGAGATGCTCTTCACTTCGTCGGCCACTTCGGACAAATCTTGATCCTGGCTAAAAATCAGCGCGACATCGAAACTTCTCTCCCGCGTCATGCGAACCACGTCCAGGGCAATGCGTATATCAATGCCTTTTTCTTGTCCCACCAGGACCACGGTCGAGCCGCCGCCGGGAAGACTGACCGTCTGGTTGCGGTACTTGAGGTGTCGCCAGTAGGTGTGGATGCCGCGCGTTCCCATGACCGCCAACTTCCCCGTCCAGAAGTGGTTCCAGAACGGATCGTCTTTGGAGTTTGGTAGCCCGGTGTAAAAATACGTCTCCAGCAGGTTCCACCCGCGAGAAGAGCAGATCGCCTGGGCGAGGGCAAGCGGATCGTAGTTAGGCCACCGGTAGCCAAAGGCTTTTTTTACGGCGTAGAATAGGTTTTGGCCATCAAAAAACGCGATGGCTCGTTTAACTGGGGGTTCCGTAGGCATGGGTTACCGTCATGAGAGAAAGCGGCCCAGTAAGAAAACCGGGCAGCCAAGAAAAACAGAACCCCGCACGAGGCCTTGCGGCTGATCTTGCGGGGAGTAGATGATATTTAGATTATCGGCTGAACAGTGGCCAAAGTCAAGTGGTCGAGTCATAAGAATATAGGATAACGGGTTGGCCCAATCTTGTCATGGGGGGCGAGGGCGGTCGTCGCCTCGTAAACTTGGCAAAACATGCTAAGAAAATGGGCGAATCGCGGGCAGAATACCTTGGCGTGCGCTCCCAGCACGGCCGACCTGTGGTCGTCTGTGGAGGAAATAGTAGGTTGTGTCCCCAAACCCAAGAAACGCGGCCTAAAACCGAAACAGAATACGAATTAAATCATGCGTCCCCTGGAATTCTTGGGGAGCGGGTCATTCTCAGAACTCACCTTACAGCAGAGCGAAAGACCGCTAGCTGTGGCTGTCGGCACGCCCGTGGGGATCAGCCCCCCTTGCGTAACCCCTGCGTTATTTGGTATGTTGACGAAGTGAAAATCTGTTTCGCGAACATGGTACCGTGAGTGCGGCGGTTTGTCCCGAAGGGACATTTGACAATAGCCCAGCGATTTATCGCTGGGTTGGAAAGGCGAGCGAAACCGGAAGTCCCGGAAGAGGGACGACTGAAAAAGGCGACCGAGGCGGGATTCAGCCGTCCCTACGGGACTGGATGAGGTCTTGCGGAATTCCGATCCCAGCGATAAATCGCTGGGCTATTCTCACTCGCCCCTCCGGGGCAAATTGCCTCGCCCTCGTAAACAAATCCCGCCCGACCACCCCAGTACGCCAATCCCAACTTTGCATCGCCCTAGACCAGGAGTGCGGTTACGGTGGAAGTTATCCAACAAATTGACGATATTCTGCAAGTCCTCAACAGCCACGGAGTACAATATATCCTTATAGGGGGAGTGAACTTTCTCCTGCGCCATCAGCCAATCACTACTTTTGATGTCGATTTCTGGATTGAGGATTCCGACGAGAATCGGGCACGATGCCACGCCGCCTTAGTAGTACTCGGTGCCTCTTGGGGCCCTGACGATGAGCAGTGGCGGGACGTTAAGGATTTGCATGCAAACTGGTTGACGCGACAAGGCGTTTTCTGTCTTACCAGTCGTCACGGCTGGATTGATTTGTTTCGCGCGGTCAAGGGACTTGGTTCGTGGTCCGATTCTCGGCAACGCGCCAGCACGGGAATCACCGCCAAGGGTACGGCGTATGTCGGCTTGTCTGATGAGGACATGTTACAATGTCAGTTGGCACTCTCTGAGGAAGAGCGAAAACTTGATCGAGTGCGAGTTTTGAAGGCAGCCCTGCAATGCAATAAGAAATGATCATGTCAACGCCCGCGGAAACCTTGCAGCCCATGTCCGAGATATTTCAGCCCGCCGAAAAGGCATTTGACGACGGCCTAAAACATCGCGAAGAAGCAAAACGCGAGGCCGCAACTGATCCGGCCGCACGTTGGGAGGCTGTACAGGAATTCATGGTCTGGGCTGCGTCGCAGTCAACCGCCCCGAAAATGACGCCTGCGGCATGCAAGGCCAAAGAGCGGCGTCTTCTGGCGGGAATGGCGGGAATGTTCGCGGAACAGGCGCCCAAAGAGTGACCGCATGATTCAATCCGCCATCCAACGTGTGGAATCCGGCCACGATCTGTCGATGGACGAGGTCGCCGAGACGTTCGAGCAGATCATCTGTGGATGCTGCACCGAGGAGGATGTTGCCCGCTGGCTGCTGGCCCTGAATCGTAAAGGCCCGAGTGTGAGCGAAGTGGCGGGGGCGGCCCTGGCCCTGCGGAGGAAAATGACGCCGATCCGTTCGTCCCGACCCGAATTGCTGGATACCTGTGGCACGGGCGGCGATCAGTTGCATACCTTCAATATCAGCACGGCGGCAGCCCTGGTCACGGCCGCGGCGGGCGTGCCCGTGGCCAAGCATGGCAATCGGGCGGCTAGCAGCCGTAGCGGATCGGCCGACGTACTGGCCGTACTGGGCGTGAATATTGAGGCGGACGTTGCCTGTGTCGAGCATTGCCTGGACGAGTTGGGCATCTGCTTCTGCTTTGCTCCTCTGCTGCACAACGCCATGAGGCATGTTGCCCCCGTGCGAAAGAAACTGGGTGTGCCCACCATCTTCAACATCCTTGGTCCGTTGATCAATCCGGCCGGTGCATCGCGACAGTTGCTAGGCGTGGGCAAGGCGGAACTTCGGCCGCTTCTGGCCGAGGCCCTGGTCCTACTGGGCACCACGCGGAGCGTGGTCGTTCATGGTGGCGACGGACTCGACGAGGTGACGCTCACGGGGTCTACCGAAGTTGCGGAAGCCGCCGGCCGGGTTCGGCATTTCCAGTGGAACCCGGCTGATTTTGGACTGGAAAGCATCCCTTTGAAGGCTATTCAGGTCAGCGGGCCTGACCAGAGTGCCGCGGCTATTCGCGGAGTACTGGCTGGGCAACCCGGTCCTGCCCGCGACATCGTCGTGGCCAATGCCGCAGCCGCCCTATGGACCGCCGGCAAGGCCTCTTCGCCTGGTGCGTGTGCTGGGCTGGCGGCCGAGGCCATCGATACGGCCGCCGCGAGCGATCTCCTTACTCGCCTTGTCGCCCGGAGCCATGGAAAGTAGCTCACCCCCCATTGCGTGTTGCCGTCAATATTGGATGGCGCACAATCCGCCCTTCGACCAGATAAATCACGTCCTCGGCAATGCTCGTGGCCAGGTCGGCAATCCGCTCGAGATTTCGGCTCACGGCCAGCAGCCGCAAGAGCGGGCCGACCTTGTCCGGCCGCTGCCGGATGGCTATTTCGATTTCCTTGCGGATGGTCGCCTTCATCTGGTCGATCTCGTCATCGCGTTTGCAGATCGAGGCGGCGTCGGAGGCGCTCAAGCTGATCAGCGAGTTGATGCTGTCGCGGAGTAAACACTGCGTCTTCTCGCACATCAGCCCCAGGTCACAGGGTAGCTCCGGCGGCGGATCGAGTACAAGCCCCCGGACCTTGCGAGCGATATTCACGGCCAGGTCGCCGATCCGCTCCAGGTCGTGATTCATCTTCAGCGTGGAAACCACGAAACGCAGGTCAACGGCCACCGGCTGATACAAGGCGAGCGTTTTCAGGCACTCTTCCTCGACCTCGATCTCGCAGAGATCGATTTCCTCATCCAGCCGTTCGACCTCTGCGGCCAAATCGTCGTCGCGCAACTGGACCGCCCGAACCGCCTTTTCCACCTGGCCTTCGACCATGGTGCAAAGCGACAGAACCTGCTGCTTCAGTTTGTTAATTTCCCGCTGAAAATGTGCTGACATCAATTAGGCTCCTGAGATTCCGGATTCTATCTATCGGCTCATCGCCGGGTTTGCGGACAATTGTGGTGCGGGCGTCCCGCCTGCCCAAAATGTTGTGGGCGAACGAGGCAGGCGAGACGCCCGCACCACAAACTTGGCGGAGAACCATCTATCCCATGCTTCGCTTTACAGTGCCCTGGGAATAGGCGATAATTCCTCTATTCTACACTAGAAATGTTAGGAAATGATGAATCTTGTCCTAATTGGTTACCGCGCCACCGGAAAAACGACCCTCGCACAACATTTGGCGCAGCGACTGGGCTGGGACTGGATCGATGCCGACGTGGAGATTGAAGATCGTGCGGGCAAGTCGATCGCCCAGATTTTTTCCGAGCAGGGTGAGCCGGCCTTTCGCGACCTTGAAGCCGAGGTAATCGCCGACCTTTGCCGCCGGCCTCGGCTGGTTGTGGCCGCCGGCGGTGGTGCTCCCCTGCGGGAAGAAAGTCGTCGGGCAATGCGGAAAACTGGGCAAGTCGTCTGGCTGACCGCGATGCCGGAAACAATCCTCGCGCGCATGACCGGCGATGCCACCACGGCCGATCGCCGCCCCAGCCTGACGGATCGGCCGCCGCTGGAGGAGATTGCGCAATTATTGTGTCGCCGCGAGCCGATTTATCGCGAGTCGGCCCACCTGACCGTCGATACCGAGGACAAGTCGCCCGAGCAATTGACCGAAGAAATCCTCGCTTGGCTCAGGCTTTCACCGAATTGGGGAGATTGAAACCGCAGACCGGTCAGGCTGGAAAGCCTGACGTACGATGAGACCGCAGACGTGCAACAAATCCTTTCCATTCCGATCGAGGCCCGACTGGCGATCCTTTTCGTGCTGGGCTGCTCTGTCGGAGCGGTGATCAATCTCGGCATTTATCGACTGGCCTGTTATCCGCGACCGATCAGCCCCTGGTCGCGGCCGCACCCCGACGCACCATCGCGACGGTACTGGGATCGACTACCGGTAATTGGTTGGCTAGGGCTGAGACGGGAAGCCGGCTTGCATGGCACCTGTTTCTGGATCCGGCCGATGTCGCTGGAACTGCTGACCGGGACCGCGTTCGCACTTCTGTATTGGTGGGAGATCGTCCGCCACGGCCTTTTGCCGCCGCAGATTCACAAGCTCGTCGTGATCCTCGATCCTGGAAACATCGCCTTTCCTGCCATCCGCCACGAGCAGTTCCTCGCCCATCTGGTTCTGTTCTGCTTCATGCTCGTGGCCTTTTGGATTGACGTCGATGAGATGACGATCCCTGACGGCGTGACAATTCCAGGCACACTCGCGGGGCTTGTGATCGTGACGCTATGGCCCTTTGCGTTCCTGCCGGAGTCGTTTGAACTTCCGAATGGGCTTTTCGATCAACCGATGTTGACCTCCGTTTGGCTGACTTCGCCCGACGACGTTCCTGCGATGCCGGACAATCCGACTGCGGTCCCCCGCTATGTGCCGCCGTGGGAATTGCCCGCGTGTACGGGCTGGCCCGCCTTGGCTGCGGCCATTGCGGCATTTTGTGCCTGGTGCCTGGCCCTGGCACCGGGATGCTGGTACACGCGGCACGGCTATCTCCGCGCGGGCAAGGTTTTCGTTGCGCGCATGGTTCGTGAGCGGATGACCTGCGCACTTCTCACCCTGGCGGTGCTCGGTTCCGTCGTCATCGCCAAGATTTGGTCGATCGGCGGACCCCACTGGGCCGGCCTGGCAAGCGGTCTGGCAGGAATCGTGATCGGCGGCGGATTGATCTGGATTGTTCGCATCCTGGGGGGGGCCGTCCTGCACCGCGAGGCGATGGGTTTTGGCGACGTCACGCTCCTGGCCATGATCGGCGCCTTTCTCGGCTGGCAGGCGACGGTCGTTGTCTTCTTCCTCGCGCCCCTGGCCGGGGTGGTTGTGGGCATGGGGCGACTGCTGCTCCGCGGTGAAAAAGAGATTCCTTATGGTCCCTTTCTCTGCCTGGCTGCCGCAGGCACGGTGCTAGCCTGGCCGACTATATGGAACGTCGGCTATCCCTATTTCTCTCTGGGCTGGATCTTGATCGCGGTCCTGGTCGGCTGTCTTGGCCTGATGGTTGTACTCCTGCCGCCAATCCGCTGGATGCTCGCACGGCTCAGCAGGACTTAACCACGCCGGTCGGGGCGGATAAGTCCCATAGAACCGCTTGATGAAGTGCCGATGCCACCAAGCGGCCGGGCAATGCGGTTCCCAGCCCCAGCGTTGCATGAACCGCTGCGAAATCCGCCAATTACCTACGTCGCAAAGTAATGCGTCGCTCTTCTTCAGCCGCGCGATCTCATCCAGCACTTCCTGACCAACGCGGATCGACCTCATGCTCGTTTCCCGGGCGGCAAGGGCATAGGCCAGGGCCAGAAAGTTCGGCTGTCGCCACGGCTGATTGTAATAGAGCAGGAGCCGGTCGCCCTGTCGCCGCTGGTGCATCCATTTGCCGAGCCAGAGCACTTCTGGACCCACTAGGATTTTGGGCCACGGCCGCAGCAACACGCGGTGGAATTGCCCGTCGATCACTTCAATCACGCCGTACCGGCATCGGCGCAGCGTGTCGTTATCGCAAGATAGATCGGTGATGGAGGCGAAGAGCGGCATGAGAGTTGTCAAATTTCCGATTTCAGGCTCTCCGCCGGGTTTGCGGATAATTGTGGTGCGGGCGTCCCGCCTGCCCAAGATGTTGTGGTTGAACCAGGCAGGCGAGACGCCCGCACCACAAACTTGGCGGAGAGCCCGATTTCATTATTGCGAAATTTCCCCAGGCAGTACTTCTCGCACGGCAATTCTCGCCACCTCGCGTCCTTCGATCACCACGGGTATCTGGTCCGCTTCACCAGCATCGTACCGCGCTCGGTAATCCGGTTGGGCGGCCGGCCCGGTTGGGTCGGTGTACACCTCCACGCACCGATCGATCAGGTTGACGATCCAATATACGGGGATGCCGGCCTTTGCATAGATCGCCTTCTTGAGCCCCTGGTCCCGGCGAAGCGAGCTGCCGGAAACCTCGACGACCAGGACAACGTCAGCCGGCCCGGGGTGGCGGTCGATGTACTCGTGATCCGAGCCGCGGACCACCGCGACGTCGGGTTCTGGTTCGCTTGCAGCCAGCGTGACCGGCGCGGGCGATTCAACGTACCACCCCTGTGGAACGACGTGTTCAAGAGCGATCCGAATGCGGCGCGTGGAAAAACGGTGTGATGGCAGGATGGTCATTTTGGCAACCAGAAGCCCTTCCAAGAGTTCCACGGGGTCGTCGTTGCTGAGGATGCCTTGCAGTATCATCTGGTGATACTTTTCCACGCTGACCCGCCACAACGATTCTGTCGGCGCAAGAGGCACCGACACCTCGGCGACTGGCTGTAAAACATCAACAACGACGGACATGCGTCATCCCCACAAAAGGAGAGCCATAACGATCAGGTTACGGGTATTATACCCGAAACGTACGCGGCGCAACAAGACGGCAACTTTGCACCCAGCATCTCTACTAAAGATTGGCACCCAACTGCCCTTGCTCCAACCGTTCGTTCCTGCGAAACTACGCCTATAAACCACCCCAACCGAATGGGTGGTCGGTTTCTGCCTCTTCTCGAACGCGTTGGCGACATTAGTTATGCGCAGCAAGCTTGCAGCCATCCTTCCGCTGGTTGTTCTTCTCGGCTGCTTCAGCGAAGTGCGTCTGCCGTACCAACTGGTGCCCGTTAGCTACGACAACCCCGTGCTGCTTCGCATTGCGAATCACGAGTTGGTTTGGGATGGGGTCGTCGATGTGGTTTCCCAGTACTTCCGCATCGAGCGCGAGGATCCGGTCCGCCTGCTGGGCGGCACGTTGATCAACGGACGGATCGATACCTTCCCCAAGCCCGGTGCTACGCTGCTGGAACCGTGGGACCACGACTCGGCCGATTCCCATGAACGGCTGGAAAGCACGTTGCAATCGATCCGCCGCTATGCCGTCGTAAAAGTCATTCCGGCCCAGAACGGTGGATTCTGGATCGATTTGGCCGTGTTCAAGGAACTGGAAAACATGCGTCAGCCGGAACATGCCACCGCCGGTTCAGCCACCTTCCGCAACGATGTCTCGCTCACCCGCGCCGTCAATTCCGATCTGCCGACGAACGTCAATCAGAATTGGATTCCCCAGGGGCGCGATACGGCCGCCGAGCAGCGGATTCTTGGCCAGATCCTCAACCGATTCACGCCCGAAGGAACGCCGGTCCCGGTAAACTGATTTGTCCGTCTCTAAAACGGCAGTGAGGCAACCGTGGAACCGACGGGACTGGCCAAGGTTGCAAAAATCGGCGCGGCCGCGGCAGGCCGCGCGGCACGAGCCTTGTTTGCCGTGGGTAACTTCAGCGTAAAAGCCGTCCCCTTGCCCACCGTGCTATCGACGCGAATCCGCCCATGATGGGCCTCAATGATATCGCGGCACATGGAGAGTCCAAGACCCGTCCCTCCCTTGCCACTGGCGTCCGGGCCGCTCTTGGTCGTGTAGAAAGGCTCGAAGATCCGCGGCAGCTTGTCGGCTGGAATTCCCGCGCCGTTGTCGCGGACCACAAGATCAATCATGTCGTTCTCGGCGTCGTAGGCCAACCGGATCATCAGCCGTCCGCCACTGGGCATCGCCTGCCGGGCGTTGACCAACAAATTGAGCAGAATCTGTTGGATCTGATTGCCGTTGACGTAAGCCTCGGGCACCGGCTGAAAGCTCTTGTCAACCGTGATCCGATACTTGTTCATCTCCCGTTCCAGGAGCAGGAGCGTGTTCTCGATCAACTCCTGGAGATTGGTTGGCTCCTGCCCCCCTTTGCGATTGCGTGCCAGGCCGAGCACCGTTGAGGTAATTTTGGCCGCGCGATTGCTGGCAATGAGGATCTTATCAAAAGCCTTGGTGCGGGTTTCGTCGTCTTTGTGGCGCTGCCCAAGCTTGGCGTAATTGATAATCATCGTCAGCACGTTGTTGAATTCGTGTGTCGTCGTGCTGGCCAACTCGCCCAAGGCGGTCAGCTTCTGGGCCTGAGCCAACTGCTCTTTGAGCATTTCGACCTGTTCTTGAAGATCCGCTTGCTGATGACTGTCGCTGGTTGACACAATGAACTCCCCCCAAGGTAGCCGGGCGAAAATAATCTTCCGGCCGCCAAGATTGCTGAACGGATTGACAATTCGTCCCAAGAGTATCACGATTCCTGCGGTCTACCTAAAGCACCTGAAACTCGCGTTTCCGCGATGGTCGCCAAACTTGCCACTCTACCGCATTATCTGTGCTTAGCTGTTTCCCCGAGAACTCGTGCCTTAACTCATGGTATACCAAGAAGTTAACTCTCGTTTTCCTATCGTCAACTCCGCTAGGCAACTGAAAAGGAAGCGGCTATAATCCTCTCGCCGGCAAGGACGCCTGAAAAATGGAGAAACTAGGATGCATACGGTAGTTCTTATTGCCCATGCTCTAAATCTGGCCGAGCGATTGGGCTATGTGATTCGCCAAGAGTGGCTGGAAGGCAGTGGTGGCGGTGGCTGCGAGTTGCGGGGGCGGAAGTTTCTCTTTGTCGACTTGGCTACCTCGCCCGCGGACCAACTTGAAATGGTCCTGGGCGTTTTGCGTGGCGAGCCTCGCGTAGCCGAACTATCCATGCCACAAGAGCTGCGCGATATCCTGCGGCTGCGCAAGAGCGCGTGAGACCTCGGCATGGTTGTCTCTTCCGGTTTCAGGTGCGGAAGCATCCGCAAACCCGGCGGCGAGCCGGATTTTGGTATCATTCTTCCTTGCCGCTAAGTCGTTGTCGGCGAAACTCGCTCGGCGTGACCCCTTCGGCTTGAAGAAACACCCTGCCGAAGTACGTCGCATCGCTGAATCCGCAGTCCATCGCCAGTTGCTTGATCGGCTGGTTGCTCTCCACCAACAGCCGCTTGGCCCGCTCCAGCCGCAGACGGGCGATCTCGTCGGTCATGGTCCTGCCCATCGCTGCCAGGAAGTGCCGACTCAGCGACCGCACCGTGGTGTGAACGTGTTTTGCCACGTCAGCCACCTGAAGGTACTCGTGGCTGTGTTCCGCGATATAGCGCAGCGCGGCGGCCACCAGCGGGTTGTCCACCACGCTGACGTCCGTGGAACGCCGGACCACCAGTTCCTTCGGCGAGATGAAGATCGGCGTTTCCGGCGGCGGCTTGCCTGCCATGAGCCGGTCCAAGAGCGCCGCCGCCTCGTAGCCCACGCGGTCCCAGCCGACGTCGATGCTCGAAAGCGACGGCTCGGAGAGGGTGCAGGCGACCATCTCGTTTCCCAGGCCGATCAGGGCCACGTCTTCGGGGACGTGCAGGCCCAAGTGCAGGCAGGCATCGGCCATGTGGCGACAAAAGTAGTCGTGCAACGAGAAAACGCCCAGGGGCGTTTTACAGCCTCTGATCCACCTTTCCAACCGCGCCATATAGCGCGACCAGGACTCCGCATTTTCGTCGAAGTGCGTAGAGGTGAGCATGTTGGTCGAGCCGCACTTCGCCGCTCGCAGAGAGGCTTTGAAAGCGGCCGCGGCCAGGGGTGTTCCCCTGTGCCGGATGATCCCTTGAAAGGCGAACTGCCGGAATCCGCGCAGCAGCAGATGCTCGGCCGCCATCCGCCCGCAGGCCTCCCAATCCACCGTCACGCAAGGCAGCGACGTGACCGGCGACCCGGCCCAAACATTGACCAGCGGCACGCCCGCCTTGGCCGCCTGACGCGCCAAATCGGCGGAGGCTCGGCCAACGATGCCGTCATAGCCCGTCTTGCCGCGGCACTTTTGCAGGTTTCTGATGTACGGCTCGACGACGCACTCCCAGCCTGCATGTTCCCGAGCGTAGCGCTGAATGCCGCCGACGACCTCATAATGGTGTCGAACCGGATAGCTCATGTTGACGGCCACGGCCACACGGCGGTTTTTAGTCACGGATAGGCTCCTCGCTTGCGTTTTCACCCAATTCTAC